>ERZ773252.704-NODE-704-length-37476-cov-3.666684_pt1 | contig 37476 bp, 34 predicted proteins | sample MGYA00580517_ERZ773252 | MGnify/ENA primary metagenome ERZ773252 (study PRJEB29015, sample SAMEA2737766) | human gut metagenome | biome: human gut; feature: human-associated habitat; material: faeces | place: China | collected 2012 ...
CATAAATTTTCTTTTGAATCTTTGTCTAACTTTTTGGGGTCAGTTCACAGCCTGTCGGGGGCTTTTGTGTTGGATGATTTAAGTCGTTTCAGAGTGCAGAACGACGGTATCTCCTGCTAAGATTTCCGTGTCACCCTGCGGAATAATCGTTTCTGAACCACGCTGAATCATGAGAATCAGCGTCTTTTTTCCGAGGTTCAGATTGCGGATTTGCTTGCCGTTCCACTTGTGATGGTCATCAATCACAAGTTCGGAAAGCTGCATGTTTGCTGTTTGCTGGCAGTTTCCGGCACTCAGTACAACAACATCACCCTGTTCAATTTTGGTATTTCCCTTTGGAATCACGGTTTTTCCGTTCCGAATCAGCATTGCAAGCAGGGTATCCGGCGGAAGAGCAATGCTGCTGACAGGCTGGTCAATCCAAGCATGATTGGCATGAATCGGCAATTGCAGCGTCTGAATGATTTCTTCGTCCGTGTAGTCAGTAAAGGTTTTCAAGACGTTCTGAGAATCGTCAATCATATGCAGCTTTTTGGATACCCAGGGAAGAAATGTTCCCTGTAGGGCAATGGAAAAGAGCACAATGCAGAAAACCAAGTGGAAGAGGTCATATTTCAGCGTTACAGAACCGGCAGCTTCTATGCTTGCAACAGCAGTGATGGCGAAAATTGCAGAGGTTGCACCACGCAACCCAGCCCAGGAGATGAGGAGCTGCTGCGAGAATTTCGCCCGAAAGGGTGTCAATAGAACACCAACGACCAGCGGACGTGCGAGAAATGTCAAGAAGATGGAAATGCCCAAAGCTGGCAGCAGGACACCAATCAGTTTTGTTGGTGTGCAGAGCATTCCCAAGATGAAGAAGACCAGTAGCTGCATCAGACCGGTTACACCGTCAAAGAAATGCACAAGGTTTTTCTTGTTGGAGAGTTCTGCATTTCCTAAGATAATGCCAGCGATATAGGCACTCAGATAGCCATTTCCGCCAATCATGGTTGGAACGACGTAGGAGAGAATTGCCACTGCCAGCATGAAAACCAAGTCAAATCCACTGGTATCGAACTGGAATCGCCGGAGAAAGAACAGAACCACAAGTGCCAACACTGCCCCGATTCCCACACCAAATACAATCTGTGCAAAGACTTGATACAGAACAGAGCCAGCAGAAACAGAAGTTTCCATCATTGCCACAACAATGGTGACCATTAAGTATGCAATCGGGTCATTACTACCACTCTCAACTTCGAGCAGAGATGCCGTGCCGTATTTCAAGTTCAGCTTTTTTGCACGCAAGATGGAAAAGACAGAGGCGGCATCTGTAGAGCTGATGACAGAGCCAATCAACAGGCTTTCCAGCAGCCCAACGTGCAGCACGATGTGACAAAAGCCGCCGACTGCTACTGCAGTAAGAAACACCCCAACAGTAGAAAGCAGGATGGCTCGTCCGGCAACGGGCTTTGCAGCACTCCATTTTGTTCCGAAACCGCCGTAGAAAATAATCAGAATCAGAGCGGCGGTGCAGACGTTTTCCGTTAGTTGATAATCATTGAATGAAATGCCCAGAATCCCATCTTCTCCGCAGAGCATTCCCACGCAGAGAAATGCCAGCAACATCGGGATTCCGATTTTTGCGGTAATTTTGTTGCATAAAATACAAGCAATCGTGGATACAGATAATAATAACAGTAATTGAATCATGGGAAATCATTCCTCCTTTTCGGTTGCGGACGAATCGGCGGATGTTGTGTCAAAAGAAAGAAGTGCTGAAATTGCTGGTTAATCGGATACCTCGACGGCATTTCCCAGCAGTTTGAAGTCCTGACAATTCTTGCAAAGCTCATTTAAGAAGGCTGCAATGGAACGATCCATCAAGTTGCCCTTGAAATCCACATAGAATGCAACGTCAAAGCTGCCGTCCTGAATCGGTCGGCTTTCCAACTTCACCAAGTCCAATCCCTGTAAATAGAATTGGTTCAAAATTTTACTCAAGCTACCGGGTACGTTTGGCAAAGTCATCATAATCGAAATGACGGAGGCATCCGGTGCAACCATCATCTGTTTGGAAATGCAGATGAAACGGGTATAGTTCAAGGCAACATTTGCGATACCAGAAAACAGAATGTCCATGTGATTTTGCTTGGCACATTCTTCCGAGCAAATCGCTGCAAATGGTTCTGAACTGGATGCAACAAAGGCAGCTGCTGTTGCGGTATTGCTGTATTCAATTTGTTTGAGATTATGATATTTCAGGAAGTCCGAACATTGCAGCAATGCCTGTGGATGCGAATAAACCGCCTGAATCTGTTCCAGAGAAACGCCCGGTCGAACTGCCAGACAGTGCTTGATTTTGACTTGATTCATAGCAGTAATATAGCAGTTATACTTTCCAAGCAAGTCGTATGTTGGTGTGACCGAACCGCTGGTGCTATTGTAGACAGGCAGCACCCCAAATTCGACTTCGCCCCGTTCTACTGCCTGAAAGACATGTTCAAAAGTGGGGTAGAAGGTGACAGCTCTGCCAGGGAAGAACTGCTGAGAAGCCGTTTCGGAGTTTGCACCATTCGTTCCCTGACAGCCGATTTTCTGGGCAGCAGAAAAATTCGGAACGGGGAAAATGGGGTCGATTTCCATTTTGGCTAAGATACGGGATTGCAGCTGTTTGCTGATGTCTAAGATGACAGAGAACAGCGTCCGTGCAGCATGCTTGCGGTCTGGGGAGGCTGCCTGCTCGATCTTGTCCAGCAGCTTTTCTTCCCGTTCCGGCTGGAAAACTGGGAGGTTGTGTTCTTTCTTATAAAGGGCGACATCTCGGCAAAGATCCATACGCCGTTCAAACAGTGCAAGCAGTTGCTTGTCCAAGGCATCAATTTCTGTGCGGATTTCTTCTAAATTCATAATCGCATTCCTTTCAACTTTTTTGTCTTTTTCTATTATACAAAAATTTTTTTGGAAAATCAACATAAAAATTTGAATCACTATTGAAAGCACCCCTTGAAATATGGTATAATAGTAATTGTCTGTAAAACGGACGGGATGAAAATGAGAATAGGAGAACGGCAGTTATGCGAATTTTAGGGGTAGACCCGGGTTATGCCATTGTTGGATTTGGCGTATTGGAATATACCGGAACGACTTTTACACCGATTACATACGGTGCAATTACCACCGCCGCAGAAACGCCGTTTTTACGGCGGCTGGAGAGCATTTATCGGGATTTTCGGACGCTGATTCAGCAATACCATCCGGATTGTGTGGCGATGGAACGGCTTTATTTCACATCTAACCAAAAGACGGTAATTGATGTGGCACAGGCAAGAGGCGTTTTAATGCTGACGGCACAGCTGGAACAGATTCCCGTTTCGGAGTATACGCCCTTGCAAGTAAAGCAGGCGGTTGTCGGATATGGCAGAGCCGAGAAGAAGCAAGTCATGGAATTGACACGCCGGATTTTAAAGCTGCAAAAAATCCCGAAGCCGGACGATGCTGCCGATGCACTGGCAATTGCCATTTGCCACGGACATTGTGCAACGGGCTTGCAGGGAAGAATGGAATCATAGGAACATAGGGAGCAGAAACATGATTGACAGTTTACATGGAACTTTAATCGCCAAGGAAATGAACATGGCAGTTGTCGAATGCGGTGGCGTTGGCTATGCCTGCCGGATTTCATATCAGACTTACAGCAAGCTGTGTGCCGTTGGCGAAGAGGTATTTTTGTATACGATTCTCTCCGTTTCCATGCGGGAAGGGAATCTGGAATTATATGGCTTTCTCAGTGCACAGGAACGCCGCTGTTTCTCCATGCTGACAGGGGTCGGCAGTGTCGGTGGCAAAGCAGCCCTTGCGATTTTGTCCGAATTGACACCGGAACGCCTGGCATTGGTGGTTGCCTCTGGCGACAGCAAGACTTTGACCAAAGTCAAAGGCATTGGAACAAAAATGGCACAGCGGATTGTACTGGAATTGAAAGACAAAATTGCGAAGGAGCAGGGCGGTGTCCTGTCCGCAGCAAATCTCTCCGCTGAAGTTGCTCCGCCGGCAGAAAGCGAAGTGGCAGAAGCCTTGTCGGCACTGACCGTTCTGGGCTATACACAGCTGGAAGTAATGCCGATTCTGGCAAAGCTGCCTGCGGAGTTGTCCGCAACAGAACTGATTAAAGAAACGCTGAAGGTCATTGGAAAACGGCGTTAAACAGAAAAAGGAGGACGCATTGTGATTGAAACAAGCGATATGCAGTTTGATTCCCGAATGGTCACGGCAGAAGAAACACCGGAAGATCATGATGTGGAAGTCACACTGCGACCGCAAACACTGGCGGAATATATCGGTCAGGATAAAGTCAAGGAAAACATGGCGATTTATATTCAGGCAGCGAAGCGGCGAGGTGACCCTTTGGATCACGTCTTGCTGTATGGGCCGCCGGGGCTGGGAAAGACAACACTTTCCGCCATCATTGCCCATGAAATGGGTGTCAACCTGCGGGTGACAACGGGTCCAGCCATTGAAAAGCCGGGCGATTTGGCAGCCTTGCTGACCAACTTACAGCCGAACGATGTGCTATTCATTGATGAAATCCATCGGCTTTCCCGTGCAGTAGAAGAAATTCTTTATCCGGCATTGGAAGACCACGCCATTGATATTATCATGGGAAAAGGACCTTCCGCCCGTTCCCTGCGGATTGATTTGAACCCGTTCACATTGATTGGTGCAACAACACGAGCAGGGCAGCTCTCCAGTCCGCTGCGAGACCGATTCGGTGTGATTCAGCGGTTGGAGCTTTACACCACGGAACAGCTGACGGATATTGTCCGGCGAAGCAGCATGATTCTGGAAATTCCCTGTACCTTTGAGGGAGCAGCAGAAATTGCCAGCCGAGCAAGAGGAACACCTCGAATTGCAAACCGCCTGCTGAAGCGAGTACGAGATTTTGCCGATGTTATGGGCAACGGAGAAATCACGCTGGACATTGCCAAAATTGCACTGGGACGACTGGAGATTGACGAACTGGGCTTAGACAGCAATGACCGCCGAATGCTCACGATGATGATTAAAGGCTATGGCGGTGGGCCTGTTGGGCTGGAAACGCTGGCATCTGCATTGGGCGAAGAAGCCGTTACATTGGAAGATGTCTGCGAGCCGTATCTGATGCAGCTGGGCTTTTTGTCGAGAACGCCACGGGGACGCTGTGCGACAGCACTGGCATATGAACACATGGGATTTCCGCTTCCAGAGCAGCGAAAAGCACCGATACAGGGACAAATGACCCTATCCGAAGCGGAAGCAGATGCCACAGAACAGAAATGAATACTTTCTGACTGAAATGATTTTATAGTTTTACATTACAACGGACAGCCGCTGACCCTTGGCGGCTGTTTCATCAGATAAAGGAGTCGAATAAAAATGGGCAGATTATTTGGAACAGATGGAGCAAGAGGCGTTGCGATTACAGAATTAACTTGTGAACTTGCCATGCAGATTGGTCGGGCAGCCGCATTGGTTTTGACGAAAGAAGCCAAGCACAAGGCGAAAATTGTCATCGGGAAGGACACCCGAATTTCTTCTGATATTCTGGAAGCCGCTCTGTGTGCAGGGATTTGTTCTGTTGGGGCAGATGCTGTGCAGCTGGGTGTGATTCCAACACCGGGCGTTGCCTATCTGGTGCGTTCGATGGGAGCAGATGCCGGTGTGATGATTTCTGCATCTCATAACAGCGTCGAATTTAATGGCATCAAGCTGTTTGCCTCCACAGGCTATAAGCTGCCGGATGCAGTGGAAGAAGAAATTGAATCGTTGATTCTGGATACACCGGAAAAAGTAACGCTGCAATCGCACACCAATGTGGGCAGAATGGAACGCTATGAACACGCCAAGGAAGATTACATTCAGCATATTTTAGAGAGTGTCCCGACTCGATTTGACGGGATGAAGATTGCACTGGACTGTGCAAACGGCAGTGCCTCTGCAACCGCAGAAACGCTCTTCACTGCATTGGGTGCAGAAGTTTGCATGCTGAGTGCAGAGCCAGACGGCACAAATATCAATGACCACTGTGGTTCTACCCACATGGAACAGCTGATGGCATATGTGCCAGCACATGGCTGTCAATTGGGTCTGGCATTTGATGGAGATGCAGACCGTTGTTTGGCAGTGGACGAAACCGGAAAGGTTGTAGACGGTGACCAGATGATTGCAATTTGTGCCAAGGCACTGAAAGCAAGCGGCAAGCTGGAAAAAGATACGGCTGTTGTAACTGTTATGACGAATCTGGGCTTTTTCCACTTCACCAAGCGAGAAGGCATTCATGCCGTTGCAACAAAAGTTGGTGACCGGTATGTGCTGGAAGAGATGAAAAAGGGCGGCTATTGTATCGGTGGCGAACAGAGCGGTCATATTATCTTTTTGGAACACGCTACCACAGGGGACGGCGAACTCTCCGGTGCGAAACTGGTCGAAATCGTCAAGCAGTCCGGAAAAAAACTGAGCGAACTGGCAGGAGAAATGGAAACATTTCCGCAGCAGATGCAGAATGTGCGGATTACAGCTGACCAGAGAAACCGTTGGAAAGAAGACGAGGCAGTTTGCAGCGTGATGAAACAGTATGAAGAACGGCTGGGCGAAGACGGCAGAATTCTGGTACGGGAAAGCGGAACAGAACCGCTGATTCGGGTCATGGTAGAAGCAAAGGATGCCGATTTGATGCAGGAAGCTGTTTCTGCGATTGCAGAAGAACTGGAACGCTACACGAAACGATAAAGGAGCCGTACAACTGTGAGAATTGCAAATCAATGGAACGATTACCGGATTTTAGATACTTCCGGACAAGAAAAGCTGGAGCAATGGGGCAATGTGACGTTGATTCGTCCAGACCCCCAGATTATCTGGAAAACCCCGAAAGAACACGGAATGTGGAATCATGCAGACGGGCATTATCACCGCTCGAATGCTGGTGGCGGCAACTGGGATTTTTTTCGGAAGCTGCCGGAATCGTGGAACATTCGGTACACACCGCTGGATTTGAAATTTCGGATTCAGCCGACCAGCTTTAAACATACCGGATTATTTCCGGAGCAGGCTGTCAACTGGGATTTTGTTTCCAATCTGATTCAGAATGCAGGCAGACCAATTTCTGTCTTGAATCTGTTTGCCTATACAGGCGGTGCAACGCTGGCTTGTGCGAGAGCCGGAGCGAGCGTTTGCCATGTGGATGCATCCAAGGGAATGACGCAGTGGGCAAGAGAAAATGCAGCTCTTTCGGGACTGTCTGACCGTCCGATTCGCTGGATTGTCGATGACTGCGAAAAGTTTGTTGCCCGAGAAATTCGCCGGAATCGGCGGTATGATGCCATTATCATGGATCCGCCCAGCTACGGCAGAGGGCCGGGCGGCGAAATCTGGAAGCTGGAAGACTGTATTTATGATTTGGTGCAGCTTTGTGCCGGCGTTTTGACGGAACAGCCGCTGTTCTTCCTGATTAACAGCTATACAACAGGTTTGTCGCCGTCCGTAATGGGCTATATTTTGGGCAGTGTTGTACGCAAGCGGTTTGGCGGAACAGTGACTTTCGATGAAATCGGCTTGCCAGTCGCACAAAGTGGGCTGGCGTTGCCGTGTGGGTCAACCGCCATCTGGCAGGCTGAATAATCTAATCCGCAAATAAGAAATTCGGAAAAGAAAGGAACGGGAATGGAAACACAAGCACAGGCGAAACAACTTTGGTTTCACTATACCGATGAAAACGGAGAGCGTACCTCTCCAGACATTTTAAAAGACATTTCTCTTTCGATTGACAAAGGTGATTTTGTTGCCTTGCTGGGGCATAACGGCTCTGGCAAGTCAACATTTGCAAAACACATGAACGCCATCCTGCTGCCGTCAGCAGGTACGATGACCGTGGACGGCATCGATACAAAAGACGAGTCGCAGCGTTTCACCCTGCGGAGTCATGTAGGAATGGTGTTCCAAAATCCAGATAATCAGATTGTAGCGACTATTGTCGAAGAAGATGTGGCATTTGGATCTGAAAATCTGGGCATTCCGCCACAGGAGATTCGGGAACGGGTTGACGATGCCCTGAAAGCCGTGGAGATGTATGACTATCGGGAACACGCTCCCAGTCAGCTTTCCGGTGGACAGAAGCAACGAGTTGCCATTGCTGGCATTATCGCCATGCGACCGGATTGTATTGTCTTGGATGAACCCACTGCCATGCTTGACCCCAGCGGCAGACGAGAAGTCATGAATACGATTCATATGCTGAATCGGGAATATGGGATTACCATTGTGCTGATTACCCACTATATGGAAGAGGCAGCACAGGCAAATCGGGTTGTTGTCATGGATGATGGAAAAGTGGTACTGGATAACACGCCGAAAGAAGTCTTTTCTCACGTGGAAACGCTGAAAAAGATAGGCTTAGACGTTCCGCAGGTGACAGAACTTGCATATCGCTTGCAGCAAGCAGGCTGTCCGGTAGATGTGCACATGATTTCAGAGGAAGAATGCGTTGCATCATTGACAAAACTACTGAACGGAAAAACGGGAGGTGCAGCATGGCAATCTTAAAAACCGAAGATTTGACCTATCAATACAGCATTGGCACACCGTTTGAAAAAACTGCTGTGGATCATGTCAATCTGGAGATTGAAGAGGGAGCATTTGTCGGCATTATCGGGCATACTGGTTCGGGAAAGTCAACCTTGATTCAGCATTTTAATGGGCTGATTCGTCCGACTTCCGGAAAAATTTATCTGGATGGAACAGACATCTGGGCAGACAAGACAAATATCCGGCAGGTTCGCTTTCAAGTGGGTTTGGTGTTCCAATATCCGGAATATCAGATTTTTGAAGATACCGTTTATAAAGATATTGCGTTTGGCCCTCGCAACATGGGACTTTCTGAAGCGGAGATCAGGGAACGAGTAGAAGAAACCGCTGCTCTGGTTGGTCTGACACAAGCACAGCTGAACCAATCACCGTTTGACTTGTCCGGCGGACAGAAGCGGCGAGTTGCAATTGCAGGTGTTATGGCATTGCGGCCAAAAGTTTTGATTTTGGATGAGCCAACGGCTGGACTAGACCCGAAAGGCAGAGAAGATATTCTCCGAGAGATTCGCCGCTATCACAAGGAAACCGGAAGAACGGTTCTGCTGGTTTCTCACAGCATGGAAGATATGGCAAACTGTGCAGAAAAAATTCTGGTGATGAATGCCGGAAAGGTGTTCTGTTATGACACGGTTGAGAACGTGTTCCGGCAGGCAAAAGCCTTGCAGGAAATCGGGCTGGCAGTGCCGCAGATTACTCGAGTTTGTATGCAGCTGCGAGAGCAGGGCATTCCGCTCAGCGATGATATTTATACGGTAGAAGCTGCCTATCAGCAGATTTTACAGCTTTACCGGCAGCAGAAGGAGGGGACAGAATGCTAAAAGATATTACCATTGGACAGTATTATCCGGGGAACAGTTTTGTTCATCGGTTAGACCCTCGCTTTAAAATCATTATCACTTTGCTGTATATCACAATGCTGTTTATGGGCAGTCATCTCTATTCGATGGTGTTTGGAATTGTCTTTTTCTTTCTGACATTCTTTTGTTCGGGCATCTCTGCAAAGGTGCTGCTCAAGAGCATGAAACCCATTCTGCCGATTTTGCTGATTACAGCGATTCTGGACTTGCTGTTCATTCGTGATGGAACGGTCTATTGGTCGCTGGGTTTTCTGCAAATCACACAAGAGGGCGTGAAAACAGGCGTTCAAATGATCATCCGGATCAGCTTTTTGATTGTGGGAACGTCCATGCTGACCTATACCACTTCGCCAATTGCCTTGACGGATGCGATTGAACGGCTGCTTTCACCGCTGAAAAAGCTGAAATTCCCAGTACATGCATTTTCCATGATGATGACGATTGCTCTGCGGTTTATTCCAACTTTGATTGAAGAAACCGATAAAATCATGGCTGCCCAGAAAGCAAGAGGGGCAGATATGGAGAGCGGCAACCTGATTCAGCGAGCAAAGGCATTGATTCCGATTTTAGTTCCGCTGTTTGTTTCGGCATTTCGCCGGGCGGAAGAATTGGCAACTGCAATGGAATGCCGTTGTTATCGGGGCGATATTGGCAGAACAAAGATGAAACAATTGCATTTGTCCGGAAAAGACTGGCTGGCAATGAGCATTACACTGGTATTCTTTGCCGGTTCGATTGCAATGAAAATCATTCTGGGATAAAGATAAAAAGGAGTTCCTGATTTATGCGGTCTGGTTTGTTGGCTTCCAACCGGAATAATCCGAAACGCTATTTGCTGCTGTCCGTGCTGCTGCCAATGTTTTTGGTGGCAGTCGGATGGATTGTGTTAGAGGTGCATCCATTCGGGACACGGCAAATTTTAGTAACGGATTTCTGGCATCAGTATTATCCGTTTCTCTGCATCTTACAGGAGAAACTGAAACACGGGGAATCCCTGCTGTATACCTGGCAGTCGGGAATGGGGTCGAATTTTGCAGCGATGATGGCATATTATACCGCAAGTCCGCTGAATCTGCTGACGCTGCTTGTGCCAGCATCCATGCTGCGAGATGCCGTAACGGGGCTGGTACTGCTGAAAATCGGGGCAGCAGGCGGCTTTTTTGCAGTGTTTTTAAAGGGAACATATGGCAGAAATGACAGTTCACTTTGTCTGTTTGGAACGATGTATGCCCTCTGTGATTTCATGATGGGGTATTCTTGGAACATCATTTGGCTAGATACCGTGGCACTGCTGCCACTAGTGATGTTAGGCGTTGTGCGACTAGTGCGGACGGGTTCTTATCGTCTGTATACAGTTTCACTAGCATTGGCGATGTTGGCGAATTTCTATATTGGCTTTTTCGTCTGTATTTTCACTGTGATTGCCTATTTCTGTATTTGTATCTTTACCGGAATGGGGTTCAAGCGGCTTTTGACTCGCAGCGGAAAAATGTTGGCAGCAACTATTCTCGGCTTGGCAATCAGCAGCATTTTGCTGCTGCCAACCTATTACGCCTTGCAGAATACGTATAGCATTCACAATACATTTCCGCAGCATTCCACATTCTATGAAACATGGAGAGATCTGCTTTCGCAGCTGCTTGCCTATCAGATTCCAACGGTCAAAGAGGGCAAGCCAAACCTGTATTGTGGGGTGCTCTGTGTGGTATTGGTGGGGATGTTTCTCCGGGCAAGGTCAATTCGGATTCGGGAGAAAGTCGGGGCAATTCTGGTTCTGGCGTTTTTGCTGGTAAGCTGCAACTGGAACATCTTGAATTATCTCTGGCACGGCTGTCATTTCCCGAATATGTTGCCCTATCGGTTTTCCTTCTTGTTTTCGTTTGCCCTGTTGACATTGGCATATCGTGCTTATTTGCTGCTGTTGGAGCGGCGAATGAAGTGGCTGGATTTGATTGCAATGGTGCTTTGCAGCGGAGTATTTCTGTTTCTTGTCTATACGACTGATCGGAAACAAGTCGTTCTATATACAGGCATGACGATGCTGGCATATCTGTTGTGGATGTTGCTGCACAAGTTGGGGCTGCTGCACCGGCGGGTTTTTGCCGCTGGCATGCTGGTTGTGATGCTGGTAGAAATGGGCTGTCATGTTCGGATTGCAACAGAGGCAGTTTCCACTTCAGATTATACCTCGTATCCGGAAAAATACGAATCGGTAGAAGCATTGCTTTCGCAGATTGAAGAGCAAGAACCAGAGAATGCATTTTATCGCATTGAGTTGACCAGCTGGTATACCTTGAATGATCCGGCACTGTATCAGTATCGAGGTGTTTCGCAGTTTTCCTCTCTGGCAAACTGCAAGGTAAGTACCTTTTTGAAAAAGCTGGGAATGCCAGCTTCCGAGGCAGGAAATCGGTATTATTACGCCCATAGCACGCCGTATTTAGATATGCTGTTAGGGGTTCGTTATCTGATTCAGAAAACCGGATTTATGCCAGAAGTAGAAACGGTTGAGAAAGTTGCTGTCAGTGATACCGTTACAAGCTACCGTAACCGCTATGCGTTGCCGGTTGGATTTCTGGTAAATTCGGAAACAGCAGATTTTTCCGTGGATACCAACGAAAATGCATTTGAAGTACAGAATGACTTATTTGCAAAGATGACGGGCATCAAAGAACCGTTGTATACAGCAGTCGATGTCAAAGATGTTGGGCACAGCGGTGTCGAAGTCAGCAGGAATGGCTACGGATATTATACCTATTTCCCGATGAGCACAGAAGCTGAACCCTATTTGAAATATAATTTCATGCCGGAGCAAGATACCTTGCTATATGCGTACTTGTCTGTAGACAAGGTGGAGGAAGTAGACATTTATCAGAATGAACGCTATACATTTTCCCAGAAACTTGCAAAACAGCCGTATATTTTCCCGTTGGGCAGCTATAAAGCCGGAGAAAAGGCAACTTTAAAATGGAATGTTGACCGCAAGAGCATCCAGAACGGAGCGATTACATTATTTGTCTACGCTTTGAATCAGGATGTTTTAGAACAGGGTTATCAGCAGCTTGCCGCTGGTGGGTTACAGGTGACAGACTGGAGTGATACTCGTTTGACGGGAACGCTAAATGCTGACCACGATGGAATCTGTTATCTTTCGATTCCGGCGGAAGATGGCTGGCATATCACCGTAGACGGCAAACAAACAGAACCCATTTCGATTGGTGGAGCAATGCTCGGCGTTCCAGTTTCCAGCAGAACGCATACAATTGCACTGCGGTATTGCCCGAAAGGAACGGTTGTCGGAACGATTTGCTGCGGCAGTGCCATTTTATTGTTGACATTCTGTTTTGTCATCGAACAAAAGCAAAAACGTGCTTGCAGAAGCAATTCTGTGGGCAGAAGGAGAAAAACATGCGAACCTTAAAAGTAATGATGGCATATTGTGGAACACGCTATCATGGCTATCAGCGACAGAACAATGCAAACACCGTGCAGGCGGTGGTAGAAGCGGCGGTTTCCAAGCTGCTGAACACACCGACTGTGATTGCCGGATGTTCCCGAACAGACACCGGCGTACATGCGGAGCAGTTCTGTTTCTCGCTTACCACAGAAAATCCCATTCCCTGCCGGAATTTTGTGCGGGGATTGAATGGATATTTGCCGGAGGATATTTCGATTTTATCTTGTGAAGAAGTAAAGGATACGTTTCATGCACAGTTTTGCTGTCAGGCGAAAACATATCGTTACTGGATTCACAACAGCGAGTCGAAAAATCCGTTTGCCGCTGACCGAGCGTTACATTATCGGCGTGCTTTGCGGATTGACCAGATGCAGGCAGCGGCAGACTTGCTGAAAGGAACGCATGACTTTGCCAGCTTTTGTTCAGGATGCACAGAAAATAAAGATACTGTACGAACAATCTATCAATTTGATATAAAAATGCAGGGAACAGACTGTTTCATCCTTGTAAAAGGGAATGGTTTTTTGTATAATATGATTAGGATTCTGGTTGGAACGCTGCTCAGCGTCAGCGAAGGGGAGCTTTCCGTGTCAGAAATTCCAGAAATTTTAGCAGCACGCAACCGCATTTATGCCGGAAGAACGGTGCAGCCATATGGCTTGTATCTGCATGAGATTTTTTATGAGGATGCAGCATATCGGCTGCCGCAGGGGGATGCGTTTTTTGGCAGTGCTGTCAGCGGAGGTGAACGAAATGGGAAGTAAAGCAAATTTTGATGCGGTTCAGAAACGAAAAAAGCAGCGGACAAAAAACAATTTGAAGAAATTGCTGTTGTTTTTGCTGATTGCTGCCTTTTGTGGATATTTGTATTTGCAGCGGGATGCTTGGATTCCAAAACTGGAGGGCATCGGGACACGCTATGAATCGGTAATTACACAGAATGACGGAACACTGGCAGACGGAAACTTTCCGCTTTCCATTACCAAAAATGCCGATTATCGGGCAGCGGTTGTTGAAAACGATTTGTTTATTCTGAATGCTTCCTATCTGTATCTGTATTCTTTACATGGGGACTTGAAGGAAACCCGACAGCTGGCATATAGCAAGCCGATTTTAAAGAGCAATGATTATTTTGCATTGCTGTATGAAAACGGCGGAACACGATTCCGTGTGGATCGGCAGAGCGGAAATGTCTATACCAAGACGATGGATCAGGCAATTATTACCGGAGCAATCAGCTCGACAGGGGTCGTGGCATTGGTAACAGAATCCGATTTGTACAGCTGCGTTTTGCAGATATTTGACAAAAACGGAAAAAAGCTGTATACTCGTAATTGTATCGAACGATTGAGCGATATTGCATTTAATGAAGACAGTACCGGCTGCGTCTTTACGGAGCTGAGTGCCGTAGATGGGGATGTGACGGCAACGCTGAAATGCATTCAGTTTGATACAACGGACTATACATGGGAATCCGAGCCGCTGACGACTTTGAGTTTGGCACTGTCTTTGACAGAAAACAATCATGCCTGCGTCATCGGTGATACGACCTGTGCATATTATGATGACAAGGGAAATTTGGAATCGCAGTATGATTACGGCGGAACGCTGGAAAATTATGCAGTGGATGCCGGAAATGCAGCGGTTTTGATTCGGGATGAAGAAAAGCGGGAAACCAAACTGGTCATTTTCCCCGGCTCTGCATCCGAACCAATTGAAATCGTTGTGAATGGTGATGCCAAGGCGGTGCAGGTTTATGGCGACCGGGTCTATATGATGAATGCTGAAACCGTCATTGCCTATAACTTCTCTGGGAAAGCTGTGGCAACGGTGCGGTTAGACAGCACCTATGATTCTTTCCTGAAGAAAGACAATTATCTGTTCTTGCTGCGGTATGATAAAATTGACCGGGTGGACTTTAAAGAATAAGGGAATGGCGTATGGCATGGTATTATGATTTGGTGGTTCTGGCGATTCTCGCCCTTTGTGTCTGGAATGGCATGCGAAAAGGGGTTAGCCGTTCGCTGCTTCAGACGGCTGCAACCATTTTGAGTACAGTTGTGGCTTTGTGGGTGAGTCAACCGCTGGCAGAACTTTGTTATACGGAATTTTTGGAAAAGCCGGTGGTTTCTGCCGTGGAAGGGCAGCTGAATACGGTAGATGTTACCGGACTGGTACAAACGGCACTTTCTGACAATGGCATTCCGGTTTCGAGAGAACAAGTACAAAGCATGTTGGCAGACCCAGAGGGAACGGCTGCCCAGTATGGATTCGATTCCGGGTGGGTGAATCAGCAGATAGATGCTGCAGCAGATTCCGTAGAAGAATTGACAAATGGCGTTTTGCCCAGCTGGCTGATGAAAGAGATTGCCGGAGATGGTGCGGTACAGAAAGAAACTGCAAAATCTGTGATTTCGGGCGATACCCATACAGCTGCACAGCAATTGGTGTCAACCTATGGGAAACCAATTCTCTGTTCTGTCTTGCGATCCATTTTGTTTGGCTTGTGCTTTGGGGTTTTGATGCTGCTGTTTCAGGCAGTTTTATTCCTGATACCCGTACAGCAGATGGGACTTTCCGTGGATTTGGTCGTTGGGGCATTGGCAGGTTTGGCAAAAGCGGGGATTTTGCTCTGGATGATGGTCGTATTAACAAAAGTTGTGGTTTCTGCAACAGAGGGAACAACGCCCTTTTTCACAGAGGCAACGATTCAAAAAACGTATCTATTCCAGTTGCTTTACGAATTGAAAAAATAACTGATCGGTATTTCATCCACCGACAGAAACTTGCAGAAAGGTGATGGAGTTATGATTTTATGCAGCAGATGCAAAAAGCGTCCGGCAGTGGTATTTATTACCTCGCAGCAGGGCAATCAAAAGAAGAATGAAGGACTTTGCATGGTCTGTGCAAAGGAATTAAATATTCCGCAAATCTCTGAATATATGAAGCATATGGGCATTACAGATGAAGAGCTGGAACAGCTGTCTGACCAGATGATGGATATGATGGATGGGGACAGTTTTGAAATGGGTGGTTCTGGAACGCTGCCGCCGTTTCTCCAGAACATGATGAAGAATATGCCAAATATGCCGCTGTTTTCGGGCGACAATCAGAACGAGGGAGAGGAAACGCTCCCGAGCGAAGATCTTACCGCAGAACCGCCGAAGCCAAGCAAAAAGGAAAAGCGGAAGAAAAAGAAAGACTTGAAATTCCTGAACAACTACTGCACGAACCTCAGCCAGAAGGCAGAGGAAGGCAAGATGGATGCCATCATTGGACGGGATAAGGAAATTGAACGGGTTGTGCAGATTCTGTGCCGCCGTACCAAGAACAATCCTTGCTTGATTGGTGAGCCGGGTGTCGGAAAAACTGCCATTGCAGAGGGCATTGCCCAGCGGATTGCTGCCGGACAAGTTCCGTTTTATCTGAAAGGCAAGCAAGTTTATCTGTTGGATTTGACTTCTCTGGTGGCTGGAACACAGTTCCGTGGACAGTTTGAAAGCCGGATTAAGGGCTTAGTGAACGAAGTCAAGCAGGAAGGCAACATCATTCTCTTTATTGATGAATTGCACAACTTGGTTGGAGCAGGCAACTCCGAGGGGTCTATGAATGCTGCGAACATCTTGAAGCCAGCGTTGTCCCGTGGCGAAGTGCAGGTAATCGGTGCAACCACGTTTGAAGAATATCGGAAGTATATTGAAAAAGATGCTGCACTGGAACGGCGTTTCCAGCCAGTTACCGTTAAAGAACCGACAGTAGAAGATACCATTGAGGTTCTGAACGGCATTAAAAAGTATTATGAACAGCACCACCGTGTGCACATTTCAGATGCAATGGTACGGCTGTGTGCAAGACTGGCAGAACGGTATATCACAGACCGTTTCTTGCCGGATAAAGCGATTGACCTGATGGATGAAAGCTGTGCTTGCACTTGCCTGCGGTCGCCAGAAATTTCGGAATATGACACCGAAAAGGCAAATCTGGAACAGCTGGAAGTCAAGGAAAAGCAGATGGAAGAACAGACGGAAGAAGTGGATTATGAAGCACTTGCAAAGCTCAAGGGCGATATGATTCGTGCAAAAGACCGTCTTGCAGAACTGCAAAAGAAGGTTGACCAAGTACAGGTAACAGAGGCGGATCTTGCAAAAGTCATTGCTCTCTGGACAGGAATCCCAGCCAGCAAGATTCAGGAAACGGAATATACCAAGCTGATTGCACTGGAAGACCACTTGAAAGCCCGTGTTATTGGACAGGATGAAGCGGTTTCTGCTCTGGCAAAGGCAATTAAGCGGACACGGGTACAGCTGACGAATAAACGCCGTCCGGCATCGTTCATCTTTGTAGGGCCGACTGGTGTCGGAAAAACCGAACTGGTAAAAGTCTTGTCAGAGGAATTGTTCGATGACAATGACCCGTTGATTCGGTTGGATATGACAGAATTTATGGAAAAGCATGCGGTTGCAAGAATGATTGGTTCGCCTCCGGGATATGTCGGTTATGATGAAGCTGGACAGTTGACCGAAAAGGTACGGAGAAAGCCGTATTCTGTCATTTTGTTCGATGAAATTGAAAAAGCACATCCAGATGTCATGAATATCCTGATGCAGATTTTGGATGAAGGAAAGATTGACGATGCACAGGGCAGAACTGTCAGCTTTGCAAATACAATTATCTGCATGACCTCCAACGCTGGTTCTACAGATAAGAGCATTGGAGTTGGATTCAATCGGACAGAAGAGGAAGTTACCAAGGAACGGGCAATGAAAGCCCTGCGGGAATTCCTGCGACCGGAATTCATTGGACGAATTGATGAAATTATTGTATTCAACAAGCTGACGAAGGATGATTATGCAAAGATTGCCGGCTTGATGCTGAATGAAATGAAAGAGCCGCTGCTGGAGAAGCAGATTACCTTGAACGTAACAGAAGATGCTTGCAAGCTGATTGCAGAAAAGGCATATGGCAAGACTTACGGAGCAAGAGAAATCCGCCGTGTGATTCGGCAGGAAGTCGAAGACCAGATTGCAGAATGCATCATTCATAACGCCAACACGCTGCGTGCATTGACGATTACTGCAAAAGATGGAAAATTAGTGGTACAGGATGAAGAAGTAACTGCCTGACCGCAAAAACAAAACAAAAGGAAAACCGCTGAACAGAAATTAATCTGTTAAGCGGTTTTTTAACCGGAAATAATTTTAATACTTTTCCCATACCGCATAAGCGACAAAATTTGTGGCATCCATGCTGTACCAAGTATGTTTATCTCGTCCATATTGATAAGCAGGCTGATCATAATAATAGTAGTCATCTTCTACATTTACAACGCACAATTCCATTTTAGAAATCTTATCTTCGTCCATACAATCCTCTACACGTCGGTCAATGTATTCTGAATATTGACGTGTCTGTTTGGTACTGCCGTAGCTAGTTACAGAATCACAATGTGGATAATCTTCGGATTCATTACGCAATTCTGCTTTTACGGCTTCTTTAAGCTGCTTTTTTGAACAACCATAATTTTTCATAATTTGCTTTATGATCTCATCTGGAACCAGATCTAGAATATCATTTACATCTTCATCGTAAACAGCAACTAAATAAGCTCCAGCCGCTTTGCTACTGGATTTCATACCGTTTTTGCTTCGATTGCAAAATGCAATCACAATAATGAGAAGTACAAGAATACCAGCAACAATGAGAACCAATTGAATTGGATTCTTTTTGATTTTTGCGGCTGTACTTTGTGCAGTCGTTGAAAATGATGAACTTTGTTGTGAAGAAAATGAAGAGTTGGGCGATGTGACGGACGGTGGTGGAGTGGCTGCAGTTCCACACTTTGGACAGAATCTGGTAGTTTCACTGATTTGTGCACCACAGTTTTTACAAAACATAAAAAAGTCCTTCTTTCTACATAAAAATGGGGGGATGATAGTCCTTTTCCATTTTACAAGAAATTGGATAAAAAGTCAAGAAAAACAAAGGATTCTTTTTTAATTTCTATAAATCCTACAATTGTTTCTGGAAATACTTATGGATAGTATACAAGAAATGGAATTTATGGGTGTATTTCTGTAGCCAAAAATGTTTCTGCATCCAGCATTTTTATCAAGTGATTTTTAAAATCAATATTTTAATTGGAACAAACATTGATGGAAAAACAGATTCTGCACTGTTGGATTTCTGTAAGCATGAACAAATTCAGGTAGAAGTTTATTTCCCGATTGCACACAGGGAAGCCCTGAAAAATTCGGTTATCACAAAAATGGCAGCGAAATACGGCGTTTCTGCTGCACAGCTGTGCATTCGGTACGTTTTGCAGCTGGGAACGATTGCTTTGCCAAAAACAGCGAATCCAGAGCATATGAAAAACAATGCAGATATAGATTTTGTGATTACAGACGGAGATTTCCAGACGTTGTTGCAGATGAAAGAACTGCGGGATTATGTTGCATATAATATCTTTCCTGTGTTCAGCGGAAAGCCATTGGTGTAAGAAATTGAAATTGTTTTGGCAATGAAAAGTGAACATCAGAAAAAAGGGTTGGATGCGTCCAGCCCTTTTTTGATACCAAGAGTATGAAGAATGGTTTTGAAATCGTTTCAGTTGGGCGGAAAATTATGCAATCCTTTGCATAGAAGAGAAATAGTATCGGTTTCAATTTCTAAGTTCCAATAAAATCCGGGGAAAAGTTCCATTGGAAAATCGAAATTAATTCCATTCCAGTCGTTCAAATTTATATTCGTCATGCTTTCACAGAATGTGTCAATTTGGTCAGTGATGTCAATCGTGTAAGTATCAGAGCCATGATAACACTGCAAGTAAAAACGATTGTTTTGAATTTCCAGTATGATAAAATTTGTGATTGCAGAAAAATGAAAATTAAAATATAAGAATCGAAAGCCATATAATTGATGGTGCATCGTATCAACTCCTTTTGGTGCAGTATCAAATGTCAAGAGAAAACAGTTCCGAAAAATCCAGAAATTTTCGGAACTGTTTGCCGTTTACTTATCAGAGCATCTATGATATTCTATTTTCAGGAGGTGAGAATGATGTTCATGAATGGTGAGTATGTCAAGACAATCGAAGATTTAAAGCGTTGTTTGAGTCTGGAAGAACTGGTTTACAATTACTACAGCGGAGAACTGGAAATCTGGCTTCGGAAAATTGGGGAAACCGAAAAGGCAGACCAATTACAGCATATCCAGAAAGACAATGCCTATCTTCTTGTTCAGCTGTATGCAGTATTTGGATGGAATCCAGAACTTTCCGATGAAGAGATTCGGAGATCAGAAGATTTTTCCGACAGAATGCAGAGAGAAAAGATTGCATCAATAGAATCATAAAAGTTCAATATCAATCATATCCGCAGCATCATAGCGATCTGATACGGGTAAAAAGACTACCCAAGCATAAAGCATTCGGTTATGTTCTCGGGAAAATACAGCCGGATTTCTTACGATGGTGCAACAGATACCAGATTCTGTACAGGAAGAATCGTAAGAATAAACATCTCCGCCATAAAATGCATCGGTACGAAAATCATAATCGGTATCGTATCCAATGAGGGCAATGCAAAATTTGTCATCATGGTATTTGGTCATGACAGTGCTTTCATCAGAATCAAAAAATTCAAATGTACGAATCGTTCCAACTTGAATATCAAGCATATCATCCAGTTGATAATTTAAGGTATCAATTCGGATTCGATGAATTTGTGTAGAGATGCCATTTTTAAAAGTGTGCGGTTTGGTTGTGTAGTGGAATGAAATTGGCTGTCCAGAAATAGATATTGTGGCGTCTCCAAAGGGTGTTGGAATGCGGTTTGTTTCTATTTCTTGTTTGGAATATCCGCTATATAATGTACTTGAAATGCCCATTTTTTAGCTTCCCTTTCAAATAAAGTATACCTTCTATTTTACAACATATTAGATATTCTGTCAATCTGATTTTTTTGACAAACAGAAGCGAATATGATATACTAAAAATGCAGAAACAATTTTTCACAGAAGGAGTATTGCTTCATGATAAAAAACTTAAAAGCAGATGAAAACAATTGGTTTTTAGAGGGAACATTTGATTCTGATTCGTTGTTTCAAGGGGAAATGTCAGTTTCCATTTTTACAGATGATGGAGCAACTGTTGAAGATGCGGAAGCCTGTATTGCACAGTATCAGCAATTAAAGAAAAATGCTGCTTTTTGTGCGAATCTACAGGAGATGCTAGCAGCATATTTTCTCTATATGTATGATGCATGGAAAGAGATGGAAATTTATGATGAGATTGTTGTAGAGATAGAACCTGTAAAACAGGGGTATGAAGCCGGTGAAAATTTATTGTCTTATCTTTCTAATCCCACATTGCTTGTCTATCCGCAAGAAATGGATGAAATCGGCTACGGAATTGAATGCGATTGTCCATGGGAGCCGGAACATTCATGTTTGATTTTGGTTCGGAATGAGAAACTGCTATATGTAGGGGAATCAGATGGTTTAGATCCATGGGGAGAAGTAGAGGATTATCATTGTATCTGGGAATCATAAAAAATCATTACACCAATTTCAAGACGTTCAGAAGCAGAATCCAGCTCATACCATAATAGGTGACAACTGCAACAAGGTCGTTTACAGTTGTAATCAGTGGGCCGGAAGCAACTGCCGGATCTACCTTGATTTTTTTGAAGAACAGCGGAATCAACGTGCCAACAGCACTGGAGATCAGCATCGCAAGCATCAAGGACACCCCAATACAGCCGGAAATTGCGAAAGAAAACAAGATGGCCTTATGTTTGAACAGCATAATATATAGCCCGACCATCACAAAAGACAAAACGCCTAATAGCAATCCATTGAAAAATCCGACACGCATTTCTTTTCCAATAAGCTTGAGTTTCTTTTGGAATGTTAAGTTTTCGTCCATCAATACCCGAATTGTAACAGCAAGAGATTGTGTGCCGACATTTCCGGACATATCCAAAATCAAAGACTGAAATGCCATGATTAGCGTCAGCTGTGCAACGACTTTTTCAAATGCTCCAACAACGACGGATACTAAAAGACCTAGCAATAGCAGTGCGAACAGCCACGGCAATCGTTTTTTCATGCTCTGTTTGAGTGGCTCGTTTAAATCTTCCTCAGCGGTTAAACCAGCCAGTTTTGCGTAATCTTCTCCCATTTCTTCATCTACAACATCAATCAAGCTTTGAGCAGTGATAACACCGAGCAACTTGTTTTGATTATCCAGCACTGGAATCAGGTCTTCTGAATAATCTTTCAGTTGCTCCATGCAAGCATCAATTGTTTCATTTGCGTATACATAGGGGAATGAAGTTGCAATTAGATGCTCCAGCGGCACATGACTTCTTGCGGTGATAAGGTCTTTCAGTGCAATTGCACCATAAAAACAGTCTGTATCATCGACCACAAACAGCGTGGAAATGTTGTCATTTTCTTCAGCCTGTCGAACGAGTTCTTTCATCGCATCTTTTACCGTGAGATTTTCCCGTAAAATGATACAATTTGTAGTCATCTTGCTGCCGATTTCGTCCTCATCAAAAGAAGCGATTAACTGGATTTCTTTTCTGATGTCTTCATCCAGTGCATCAATTATCAGTTCTCGTTTTTCTTTTCCGACCGTGTGAAGAATTTCTACTGCAGCATCTGTTTCTAATTCGGCGAGAATTTCGGTAACTTTTTTCAGTGGAATTTCGTTCAGGTATGCACCTGCTTGTGTTTCTTCCAGATGGGAAAAGGCTTCTGCGAGCATCTCAGCCGGGCAGATGCGAAAGATTTTTTTCCGTTCCTGCTCATTCAATTGTTCCATCACATCTGCAATATCACTGCCGTGATAGTTCTCCAACTGATTCAGGATTACCTTGGGAGAGCCATTTCCTTTGACAATCTTGATGATTTCACTTTCATAGTTTGGCTTTGTTGTCATTGTTGCAAGCATTTTTTCCATTTTGAACCTTCCTTTACTATATTTATTTTGAAAATAACGATAGTAAAGTCAAAAGGGCATAAAAATTCCCCGCTTGAAGCATCAAACGGGGAAATCAGTAGGCAAGTTAAAAAAGACAGCAAACGCAGACGTCTGTGTCCGTTTTGATCTGAAAATGCTGAATTTGTCCGTTTGACTGATAACTATCTCCGTTTGCCACTTTTTTTCACCTCACAGTATTTTGATATCTTTGCAGAAAAAGCAAATTTACGGTCTTATTTTAACATCATAAATTGTTTGGAATCTACCATGATTTTGTAAACATCAAGTTAGAAAAACGTAAAGCCCTGCAATTGGATGCAGGAACAGATAACCGTTTTTCATCGCCTAATAAAAAACAGATTGGATGTGATCATAATGATGTGTGCTTATTATTTAAATGGAGACAAAAATAAACGCTGTGCGTTTTGCAAGTATTGGTATGACCCAACGAATCAATATATTCGACCTCAGAATCCGAAAAATGGAATCTGGAAGTTTGAAACGACAGCAAGATGTGTCTGTCTGAAAACAAATCTAGAAATGGGTGCTGGAATGCAGTGCAGCAAATTTGAAAATAAAATTGTTTAAGCTTGAATTTTTAAAGTTCGCATGAAAGCATAAATAATTCATTAAGAATAATAACATTAGTTTTACTATCGAGAAGTTCTTAAGCAAATACACAGTTGACAGAAACATTATTGTAAAAAGAAACGGACTTCGCTGGAATAACGAAGTCCGTTTTTCTTATTTTGCTGCAAGCAGTTTTTTTTTAACAGACACAAGTCTATTATATCCAGTTGATTGTCTTCATTGCAATCCACTGCTTTCCAGTTTATCAGTTTTGTTTCTGGTATATTTAGCAGCCATTTTTGCAGCAGTACCACATCCGCCAGATTGCATACACCATCTGCATTGCCATCGCCAGAAATGATTTCGGATAAGATTTGTATATGATTTTCTTCTGCATAACGAATGGCATTTTCATTTTGTGAAATCAAAAGGAAACCATCTTTTACAGCATATCCATTATCATATTCATATCCAAAGGACTTTGTACCAAGCGTTGTATGTTCTCCGTTTAAGGTGAGCGTATTTAAGGAATCGCAATCCAAAAATGCATACTCGCCAATGTTTTGGCAGCTTTTTGGGATGACAATTTTTGAAATAGATCGGCATCCGCTAAACGCTCTGTCTTCAATGATGTTGAGATTTTCCGGCAAGTTCAGCCCCTTTAAATTTGGGCAGTCATAAAAAGCATACTGTTCAATGGAATAGAGTGATTTCGGCAGATTGACCGATTCCAATGAAATACAATGTGCAAATGCAAATCTGCTGATATGTGTGACAGTTTCCGGAATGACAACAGATTCCAGTTTTTCACACCGTTCAAAGGCATACCAATCAATGACTGTGACGGGTTTTCCCTCTATTTCATCTGGAATGACAATATGAACGGCATTTTTATCACAACCATTGATTCTTACGCCGGAATCTGTAACGGAATAGCTGAGAAGATCCAACGATGTCCAATTCCAGTCGATTGCATCAGATGGTGTAATGGAAAGACTGCCCGTTTCTTTGAGTGCGTTCCAATCTAGTGAAAAGGAACATTGATCAGAAACATTTCCGCAGACATCGACACATTCTATTTCATAGATGGCATTGTTATCTGTAAAGTTGTAATCCGTCCAGACGTTTTGTGTTGCATTGCCGCCAACTTTTGCAGCAGGGACAATGTAATCATAAAGTTTCCCGTTCTTATAAATGTTGGTATGAACAACGGAAGTATTGTCTTTCATGCCTGTAAATGTAAATCTAGGGAGTTGTTTTGCATCGCTTTCTATGAGTTGAACTTCGATATTGGTTGGTGGTGTTGGCGGTTCGGATTCGATTTCACCAGTTTTCAGGTAGGTTTTTAGGCATTCATGAAACTGTGGGTCGGTGTTGTAAGGGGAGTAGTGATGTGGGTATGCAAAGCAAAATAAAGCATCTACAAATGGCTTTGCAGTTTCAAGTCTGGTTGTAAAATCTCTTACATTTTTGATACCGGAATAGGATACGCCATGCGGAGCAGTCATTCTTTCTGCATCTGGCTGCACGAACATTTCTGCATTTGTTCCAAGGAGAAGCGTTGTCCCACGATTTTTGTTGGAACGGTCGACTGCATTTCGATAGGCTTTTGTCCACTCGGCGAGATGTGCAACATCCATACCACCACCGCCACAGCTATCCTGCGGACAAATCATATCGCCATTTCGGAACGGGATACGGCTTAAAACATCCGACCAGTATTCTGTAAATCGGTCAATGTTGACGCTTGCGTAACCATAGCCAAAAATATTGACATAAGGGCTGAAAAGCAACGGCATGGATTCATCCAAGGCGTTGCAATTCTCGATCACCATTGTAAACATTTCATCTAAACTGTCTGCATAAGCATCAATGCCAGTATCAGTATCCATATAAAGGGTATTATAAAGTTCTGTCACAAAGTAGAACCCATAGTAAGTATTTGGATAGCGAGATTTATACTGGTTGTAGAGTTCTGTCGTAATTTCATTGCATTGTTTCATGTAAGTCTGATTGGCTTTTCTACCTGCTTCCGAAACGATGTCACTATTCCAAGCACAATCAAGCCCCATGCCAAGATAGAGTTTGATGTCATATTTTTCGCAGTAATATAGCAATGGTTCTAATGCATCATATGCAATGTAATCGCTCAAATAATCCAGTTTGGAGGGATAGTATACCGTCCACGTTCCATCAGAATTATGATTTGCGACATCGCCCATGATTAGATAGTCGATACCGACCTCTTTTAATGCCTGCATTTCATTGTCCCATTGTTCTTCGTCATAGGTCATGTACAACCACGGCTGGATGAATGTTCCATCAATCTTTTCAATGTGAGAAGATTCTGCCTGTGCGTGTATGTTGGACGGAATGAATAGAGTTAAGAACAGACTCAGGCATGATGCAATTGTAATCCAAAAATGTTTTTTCATTGACAATACCTCTTGTTTTCGTCAAATTTTGTGGCTTTATGCTGCTATTTTTTATGATTCATTATACATTTTTTGAAATGGATTGTCAACTATTTTGGAGCTGCTGCGAAAAAAGTACCCTTCTTGTGAAATATCCAGAAAATAGAAATTTGTATAAAAATTCATTGCTCCATAAATTGCGGTAAAAGTATCTTTGAAATATAGTGAAAATAAGCTAGGATTGTTATTCAGATTGCACTAGATTTTTTGCATGCGATTGGAAAGTGATTAAAAAATATTATTTATTTAGTAATGAAAATTATAGATTATAATAAGAAAAAGCCAAGGCTTTGCTATGAAAATGTTTGCTTTATTACTTCTCAAAAAATTATGAATATCTATATTTATACAAATTGCCTGTGATTGAATCTGTTTCGGGCAAAATGCTTCGCCGAAGTTTACACAGGCATACACTGCCTTTGAATTTTTCGCCGTCATCTGCCAAAACGAATACTTAATAATTACAGGCGTATTGTATCCCACGCCGAGTTCCAGAAATAATATATGCAAGTTTTTGTGCCTGCGGAGAAATTCCTCATATCGTTCTGCTGCACGATACCAACCTTTGTCCTGTACAAAGGTATCGTCCGCACGCAGATTCATCGTCATAGGTTTGCCGCACTTTGGACAGTGTGGAATAAGCTCAGTCGGAATACGCATATTTTTTTGCGTTTTTAGCATATCCTGAATGCATGCTTCGTTGTCATAAGTTTCCTGACAGCACGGCTGGGAACATTGAAACAGTCCATAGTCTCCTTGCGTATAAAACAGTCGATGCTTGTCGAAGCCTGCTTTCTGAAATTGGTGGTCAACATTCGTGGTCAGTACGAAATAATCCTTATCTTTTACAAGCTTGAAAAGTCCCTTGTAGGTGCCATTGTCAACATCCATATAATGGTTGATATAGATGTATCTCGACCAGTACGCCCAATGTTCTTCTAGAGATTCAAATGGATAGAAACCACCGGAATACATATCTCGAAATTGATATTTTTCAATGAAATCGGAGAAGTATTTTTCAAAGCGTTCTCCACTGTAAGTAAATCCAGCTGCTGTGGACAACCCTGATCCTGCACCAATAACAATGGCATCAGCGGTTTCGATTTCATTTTTCAGACGGTCAATTTCAGCCGAGTGATCTTTTGTAGATTTCAAAATCTTCCTCTGTGAAAACATTACATATCACCTCGATTTCATAGGTTTTCAGAAATGCTCTGATGGTATCCACTGCAATTTCAGCAGCTTTCTCCTGCGGAAAACCAAATACTCCCGTTGAAATACAGCAAAAAGCAATGCTTTTTAATCCGTTCTGAACAGCAAGTTCCAGACAACTCTGATAACAGCTTTTCAGAAGTTCGCAGTTCTTTTTTATGAGTCTGCCTTGTGCGATTGGCCCGACGGTATGTATTACAGAATCACAGGGCAGGTTGTAAGCAGGGGTAATTTTTGCTTTCCCAATGGGTTCTTCGTACCCCTGCAATTTCATAATTTTGGCACATTTCAGTCGCAGGCGAACTCCTGCAAAGGTATGAATACAGTTGTCAATACAATTATGGCAGGGATGATAACAACCAGTTATACCAGAATTCGCAGCGTTGACAATTGCACCGCATTGCAGCGTTGTAATATCGCCTTTCCAAAGATAAATATGATTTTCGGTAGGCTGTAAATCGGAAATTTTTGTAATGCCTTTTCGTTGCGTCATTTCCTGTAAAAACGCATCTTCTATTTGAAGATATTCATCGCTAGTTTTTCCTGCTGGACGAATGTTGACAAGGCTTCGATATAGACGAAACTGCTCTAATTCATTTGTCGGAATGGTCAAGCTATTCAACTCAGGAGATTCTGCTAGCAGATATGTAATCAAATCGTTTAATTTTTCATTTTCCATCGTCTTCCCCCCTTTTATAATCATTCAATCGCCTTTATAGGGCGTGTTTCAAAACAAGCACCGCAGTGCAGGCAATTTTGTTGTCGAATCGTTGTTTTGTTACCTGTCAGGTCGATGCAGTCTTGTGGACAGACCGTTAGACATGCTCCGCATCCACAGCATTCTGCTCCGATAACATAGCCGTTTTGTACTGCTTTTATTTCTCCAAAGGTAAAGCTGTCACGTTCGATTGGCTTTTTCGACAGGTCAAACCATTCCCCTTTTCCAGCGTAAATCTGAAACACGGTCAGAGCCGCAGCACTTTCTGCAGTGGGGGAAATCTCATGCATATACGGATTCTTCTGGAACAACAAGGGTAACCGTTCCGCACCAATTTCAGTCACCTTTCCGCCAATCGAAAGTGCTATGCTGGACATGGTATCCTTACCTTTCACACCTGTTAGAGCAATATATTTTTGCTGCTTTAAGCGGTGATAAAAGTTTTTGCCTTTTGCAGTGAGAAAATACAACCCATTTTCGTCCCAATCCATCATATCAATGGCACACGTAACCGGCAAACCGTTTTCATCTGTGGTCGCTGCAATCACAGAATGAATCTCATCCACCAAAAATGCAAAATAATCCGTATATTTCATCTAAAGACCTCTACACGAACAGGGGCTGCTCGTTTTTCTGAACAGTCCCTGTGTAAAATATTTTTTGAACGTGATTAAGCGAAGAAAAATCCTGCGGTTATATCCAGATAGTTTCCGCCGCTGTAGTTCGGATATTGTTTCTGTACCTCTGCCTTGAAATCTGCTGCATTGCTGCACGTTTCTGCAATGCCTTTCAGCGTTTCCAGATAGTCAATCTTGGTCTGTGCATCTTTCAAATCTTCTGGTGTGTAGTGCGAAGTCAAAATCAGAGCGTAGCCCTTTGCGATATAATCATGAAGCTGTGCAATGATCGCATCAGCGTGACCTGCTCCGGCAACAATAGAGTGGCAGTCGTGACCGAGCATATGGGTATAAACGGCATTGATTTCCGGTATCTCCACATCAAACGCCTCTGCGGTCTGATGAATGACGAAATCAATACCGTCAATGTTAATTTTTCCTTCGCCAATCACGTGGTGATTTGGTGAACAGAGTGATCAAAAATTGCTCCGAATGCGTTTGTGAAGTTGGTGATAAGTGCCTTGCCACCGCCGTTTTCAGAGTATTCCACTGCATTCTACGTAGCATATTTCGGCATATCCGGCAGGAATGTTGCACCAGCACCGTGATAGGCAACCAGCATTCCTATAATCTCCATTCAAATAAGTTGTCAGTTCTTCGATGTTATCGAAAAAGCAAGGCGACTCCAGAATGACTGCTTTACCGGCTTTCTCCACAATGAAAACCTCGTTATCGATAAAATCATTGGTTTTGTAAGCGTGGAGCTTGACTGTTTCAAAGTCATAAACATTCACTTCACCCTTTGCAAGCTGAACAGCGGTAAATGTATTCTTATTCATGATAAAATCCTCCTAAAAGTTCTTGGGTTGTTTTTTCAGAGGAACAAGTACTTGATCTCTTTCTGTGATTCTATGATACCATACGTTTCTACATTTGAAAAGTACGCACTTTTTTGTAAGGTAGTTACCAAAAGGTAACTCTTGCGGAAAATTGGGATTTTTTCGTACAAATTTATATGTAAACAATTTATGAATGTAAGAGCTCCGGTATTATGTAAACTGTCCCAGCAAAAACGTATAGTGATAAAAAGAAATTCCCATGGTATAATAGAAAGCATACGAGGTTTTGTTATGGTGTGAAGTTGCAATGAAAGGAAGGGGAAATATGAAATGCCAATGATTATACCACCAAAAGAAATTCTTGAAAACATAAGATGTCGCAATAATTCTGTTTATCTGGTTGGTGAAGTGACAGAAGAACAAAAAAATATTTTCTGTAAATTTAAAAAAGAAGTGGAAGGTATTTTTAAAAGAAGTAGAGTTGAAGTAGAGTCAGATGATTCTTTCAAGGAAGAAACAAGATGAAAATTCCAATAGAAGCCAATATTATGATGATGGATGATAATACTGTTAAAGATATATAATTAACTATAAAAATAATATGAATTAAAATTTGAAAAAAATATATTCCTGAACTGGGTCGTGGAAGAACAACATGGCAAGAAGATTTGACTTTGCTTGCAATATATCTTCTAGATGAATATCTTTTCATATGGATATGAGAAGATTGAAAATACATTGATGATTAATATATTTATATAAAATAAATAGAGAATGAACCATGTCAACACTGATGCCGCCAAAGGAAATCATAAAGAATATCAGAATTCATAATGGATTTGTTTATCTAATTGGTGATGTAACCGAGAAACAAAAGAAAATCTTTCGAGAATTCAAAAAATATGTAGATGAAGACAGGAGAAAAAGTCGAGTTGAAATAGAGTCAGATGATTCTTTTGAGGAAGAAACAAGATGAAAATTTCAACAGAAGTCGAGATTATGATTACTGCTGAATTAGAAAAAGCGATAGAGTGGATCACCGCTCTATCGCTTTTTCAATAACAATGTTGCTGTTGATTTTGTGGCATTTTCTTATTTGTTCAATAATTTCCGTTTCAGCAGTGCAAGGTCAACAATATCCAAAACTTGATTTTCATCAAAATCACCAGCTTGCCAATCTGTAATTTCTCCAGCACGCAGCAGCCATTTTTGCAGCAGAACCGCATCTGCAACAGAGCACACACCATCTGCGTTGACATCTCCCAGAACAGCTTGTGCACCGCTGAAATTTGCTGTAATGGACATGGCTTCTTTCAGCGTCAGTGTTACAGTTGTTTCTGTGCTGGACAGATCACCGCCCCAGCCCAAAAATTCTGCACCCTTCGCAGGAATTGCTGTCAAGGTAATGGGACAATCCGGAGAATATTGTCCGCTCCAACCGGTTGCAGCATCTGGCACAATGCTATTGATTTGAATGCTGCCGTTTTCATTGGTTTTGAGTGTAATCGTTTGCATCGAAGGGGAGAGGTTCAAGTAACTGCACATATCTTCTATTGTATAGTCTGCACGTTTCTGGAAGAACGTTTGTATTTGCGGAAGGGTCGTATTCAAGTAGGTATTTTTTTGATAGCGTAAGTTGTTTTCCTTTGTACCGCCAAAGAATCCCCACCAACGAACCGTCGTATTTGCAAGCTGTTCGGTATAATCTTGCTTGTAAGTTGCAATCATTGCATCCGCTTTTTCTGGTGTGAGGACTTCGTTGGCATAGTCACAGTATACATTGACAAATTTGTTTCGGAAATCTTCGTTGTGCAATAGGTTGAGAAATAAGTTCGTTGGGAATCCATTTGCATTTGCAACGTGCTGGAAGTTGTCATAAGCATAACCCTCTACACCGCCAAAATCTTTATAGGTTTTGCCCATAGTATAATCGTAGTCAAAAGAGATAAACCGCCATTTTCCATTACTATAAGGATTTCCTGCGATTGTATCCCCAGTATTTCGCCATACGCCATAGTTATAGTTTGGCCAGTCATACGTTCCCAGATAGATACCAGCTGCATAGTGTTCAATCATGCTATCAATATCCACGAAATCACAGACCGCCTGATAATTGTCTTCATTGGTCAGGTCTGCTGCTGCGTATTTTTTGAAAAACTGATAGAAGTTATTCAGTTCTGTTTGGCTGCCTTCTTCCAGTGCACCATTTTTAATCATGGCAACGTTTTCTTTTGGAATATCATAATTGGATTTGATGAAGTCATCGGATAACTTTTCCGTCATCTCGTATAAGCCCCAATATTCGCCATTGAGAAACACCACACAAGATTGCATATCCTGTTTGGTAAGGTTGGTGCGGTCGGTGAGCAGCTTTTGAGAGAAGCCATCTCGTAAACGACCTTCTTCGCTGACTGCTCGCAGGGATACGGAATCATACTGATCAATCAATGTTCCATCTGCTGCGTAATTATCAGGAATTAGCGGATAGGAGATTTTAGAAGCCCCGTATGTACTTCTCGCATAGAGGTTAAAGTTTTTCTGTGCACTGTTTCGGCTGGAAGCCCCTTTGATTCGAATGCCGATATTCTGGTCAACCACTGCCTTTCCATCTTGGAAAACCGTGAGAGCTGCTTCCCGTTCCCATTCTTTTCCCTTGGAAAAATAATTTGTCAGATTGTCTGTATCCCAAACGCTCTTATCTGGGTTATAGGCATCACTATTTTTCCAGTCTAAATACTGGTTACCCGTTACATAAATACCAGTATCCGGATCAAATAAATTTTCTGGATTGGTGACAAGGGAAACCACTGTCAAATCCTGATACTGTGCAAGATTGCTTGTGGTAACAAAATAAGTCTGGCTCACCACATCACTGAACACGCCATCTGCATTTTGAACGGCAGCACGAACGACCGTTGCCTTGTCAACATTGAAATTCGGTGCTTTGTATCCAGTTCCTCTGGAGATAGAGGTCGCAGAATTGTTATCCTCTGCCAACGCACTCCAAAGATTTGCTTGATCGGTGCGGTCTTGTACTAGAATTGCATCAGTATAAATCTGAGCCGTTTCAGAAGTGGTCGGATCACTGCCATCTAAAGTATAATAAATGGTATCTTTTTTGGAAGAGGTGAGTGTTAAAGAGAAATCTGTCCCATAAAAGCCAGAGGAAGCAGAAAATACAGGGGTATCAATGACAATTTCATTTGCAGTGCCCGGGGTTGCTGTCATGATTTCAAAGGTATCGCTGCCATCTGGAGAACGTCCATAGGTGACATCTTTACCGAGTGCCGGCACGGCGATTTTCTGCAAAATCGCACCACTTGGGCTTGCGAGTGTTACTGTTTCCCCGTTCTTACTCAGGGCGAAGCCAGTGTGCAATTCAGAAGCGGTAGACGCTTGTTTTGAGGCAAAAAGAATGCGGTGTTCTCCGGCAGCAATCACCGTTCCTTCCGGAAATGTAAACTGTAGCGGTTTGGTTGGGTCATCCGATAAGCCATAACCCGATAAGTCGATAGCAGAATCGCTGGAATTATAAAGCTCGATCCAGTCGGAATATACGCCATAACTGTCTGTTAGGCAGGATTTATTTTGCGTACAGATTTCGTTGATCCATACAGAAAAATCAGCAGCTTGTGTTTGCTGTAATGCGTTCATTGGTATAGATACCACTGTGAGCAAGCCTGCAAGTGTGGAAGCCATCCATTTTGAAGCCATTCTCATAATATAATCCCTTTCTTTTGATGATGAAGCAAAAATATCGTCTGTATGCTCATTATATACAAAGTTTTCCCGCATATCAAGGGGATTTTGATACATTTTTTAAAACAAATCACATCTTGAATTTGCTGCAATGATTCGGGATGCTTTATTTCTATATTGTGTAGGAGCAGGAGTTTCAGTGTTTTTTGATTTATCCGACTATTTCAATGGGATTTATTGTGATTTTTATTTGACAACGATGTCATTTCTCTTGACAATTCGGATTGCGGTCGTTATAATAAAGCATATCATACAGATAGATTTTATCGGATATTGGGTGAAAAATATGTCAATTACAAAAATTGCTGCTATAACAGGGGCATCGGTTTCAACGGTCGCACGGGTTTTGCGAGATTCAGAGCATAAATGCCATTCGATGGAGCTAAAAGAAAAGATTTTACAGACTGCACGGGAAATCGGTTATGTGCCAAATGAAGCAGCACGAGCACTGAAAAGCAGAAAGATTGCACTGACAGCAGTCAATTATCTGATTTCCTGCGGACATCAAAAAATCGGCTATGTAGGGGACTGCCACAATGAAACAAGATATATTGGTTATCAGGAAGCACTCATTCACCACGGAATTGCACCAGATATTGATAATGTTTATGATATCATGCCCAATGAAAAGAATGGATATCATGCGATTGCGTATTTTTCCAAGCTAGAAACGCCACCAACTGCCTTTTATTGTGCAAATGATATTCTGGCAATCGGTATGCTAAAATATCTGGCACAAAGCAAGAAGTGGTATTATCATCCGTCCATTATCTCTAGTGATAACATTGTAGAATCACAATATACAACACCAATGTTGACAACGGTTTCCCTGCCGAAAGCAGAAATGGCACATCTGGCGATTCAAATCTTGACAGACCGCATGAATGGAGGGCATAAGGCAATTGTAAAAACAGAATTACAGAGTACCTTAATCATTCGTCAGAGTGTCCGGCAATATATTTCTACCGAAAATGAGCCGGAATATTATATTTAAACGCTTGAAATGGCTCTTTTGATTGGTGCTGGTTGCAGTGGTGTTTCCTTGACATTTTTTTAGCGATGTGATACAATAACACGTGAAACTGTCGGCTTTTTTCCGGCAGGCAACCGCAATTTTCCCGATACCAAAAAGGAGGAAAGAGCACCTTTATGTTGGAGTTAAAAGGTATCAAAAAAGACTATCTGACTGGAGAAAACACGGTTCATGCACTAAAAGGCATTGACTTGCGATTCCGGCGAAACGAATTCGTTTCCATTCTAGGGCCATCCGGTTGTGGAAAGACCACCATGCTGAACATCATTGGCGGATTGGATCAGTACACAGAGGGAGATTTAATCATCAATGGGCGTTCTACCAAGGACTTCAAAGATCGAGATTGGGACACCTACCGCAATCATTCCATTGGGTTTGTATTTCAAAGCTATAACTTAATTCCTCATCAAACGGTTCTGCAAAATGTAGAACTGGCATTGACATTATCGGGCGTATCCAAAGCAGAACGTCGAAAACGTGCGAAAAAAGCACTCGAAGATGTGGGATTGGGCAATCAGCTTTCCAAGAAACCAAGTGAAATGTCTGGCGGACAAATGCAGCGTGTGGCAATCGCACGGGCATTGGTCAATAATCCAGATATTATTTTAGCAGATGAGCCGACTGGTGCATTGGATACAGAAACCAGTATTCAAGTCATGGAAATTCTCAAGGAAATTTCAAAAGACCGCTTAATTATCATGGTTACACACAATCCGGAATTGGCGGAACAGTATTCCTCCCGTATCATTCGTGTATTGGACGGCAAACTGACAGATGATTCCAAGCCAATGACAGAAGAGAAATACCAACAGGAATTGCAAGCAGATAGAGCTGACAACGAAAACGGAAAGAAGCTGAAAAAACCTTCGATGTCTTTTGGCACTTCATTTTCGTTGTCCCTGAAAAATCTGTTCACCAAAAAGGGAAGAACCATGCTGACCTCTTTTGCCGGAAGCATTGGGATTATCGGCATTGCATTGGTGCTCTCTATCTCGCAGGGGTTCAACACTTATATTAATGTGATTCAAGAGGAAACATTGTCCTCTTATCCGCTGACGATTCAGAAAACAAATACAGACCTCAGTGCTTTGATGCAAACTTTTATGGGCTCTGCAACTTCGGACAGTACACATGACAAAGATGCAGTATATAAGAAGTCGGCAATTTATGACATGATGGACGCTTTGAACAATATGGAAACTTCGGAAAATGATTTGAAAAGTTTCAAGTCCTATATTGAATCCGAACGGGAAGACAGTGACAGCGATTTACACAAGGCAGTCAACGGGGTTCAATATGCATATGATTTGGATTTGCTCATCTATACTAAGAATGTAGATGGAACAATTATTCATTCAGACACAGAAGAATTGATGCAAGAAATGGTATTGGAACATATGGGAATTGATATGCAGGCAATGACCAATGCCAGCAACTCCATGTTTGGGGAACAAGCAACTGCCATGATGGGCATGGGCGGTTCTTCTATGAATTTGTGGCAGGAACTGCTTCCCGGAGAGAATGGAAACCCCATCAACGACTTGTTGAAAAAGCAATACGATGTGGTTTATGGTTCGTGGCCGAACAGCTACGATGAAATTATGTTGGTATTAGATGAAAACAATGAACTGGATGACATGACATTGTATGCACTCGGCTTAGAACCGAAAGAAGATGTGGATAACATCATGGAAGCGGCAGTCAATGGCAAGGAGTTGCAAAAGAACAATAAGAACTGGTCGTATGCTGACATCTGTGATATGGATTTCCGCACAATCTTGAATGCCGATTGTTACCGCTATGATGAAAATACAAGACTTTATACCGATTTGCGAGATACGGATGCTGGATTACAGTACCTCTATGACAATGGATTAAAATTAAAAGTTACGGGTATTATTCGACCAAATGAAGATACCACCGCTCCGATGCTGTCCGGTTCGATTGTTTATACCAGCGATTTGACCAAGTATTTGATTGACCACAGTAAAGATTCCGATGCAATTGCTGCCCAGAAGGAAAGCAAAGATACGGATATTTTCACTGGGTTGCCATTCAAGGATAGCTCTGGAAGCACAACCGATGCAGAGAAACAGACGGCGTTTTTAGAATATGTAAATGGATTAGATGACAGCGGAAAAGCACAGATGTATATTCAGATGATGAGCATTCCTACAGAAGAACAGCTGAATGAATCCGTGCAGCAGTCTATGCAAGGCATGAGTCGCAGCGATATGGAAGCGGCAATGTTGCAGGGAATGACGCAGCAAATGAGCATGAGTGAAAGTGATGTGCAATCTTATCTGGAATCCATGAGTGATGACGAAATTACAGACACATTTACGCAAATGATGCAGCAGCAAGTGAAGGCACAATATGCCCAGCAAGTCCAACAGAAAATGGCAGCGATGCAGCCAGAAGAATTGCTGAAAGCCTTGAATCAGCTGCTTCCCACGTTGACCGCAGAACAATGTGCGAACTATTATGACGAACTGATGCAGTTTTCAGATTCCACTTATGAGGACAACTTGAAAGCACTGGGGGATATTGATTTAGATGATCCTGCATCAATCAATCTCTATGCGGCAACCTTTGAAGATAAGGATGTCATTGAAGATGCAATTGCAGATTATAACGAGGGCAAAGATGAGATGTCACAGATTCAGTATACGGACTATGTTGGATTGATGATGTCTTCGGTTACGAAGATTATCAATACCATTACTTATGTGCTGATTGCATTTGTAGCCATTTCGTTGATTGTTTCTTCGATTATGATTGGTGTAATTACATTGATTTCTGTACAGGAACGCACCAAAGAAATTGGGATTCTCCGTGCGATTGGTGCATCAAAACGAGATGTTTCCAGTATGTTTAATGCGGAAACCATTATTATTGGGTTTACTTCTGGTTTGTTAGGGGTTCTTGTTACCTATTTGCTTTGTATTCCAATCAATCTATTGGTGCATCATCTCACCAACATCAACAATTTGCGTGCGATTCTTCCGATTCCAGCAGCAATTATTCTGATTGCCATTAGTGTTCTGCTGACACTCATTGCCGGATTTATTCCATCTAAGAGTGCAGCAAAGAAAGATCCGGTTGTGGCGTTGCGTTCGGAATAAGTTTTGTACTTCGAAAATAAAAAGCTATTTAATTAAAAATAGATAATGAAAAACCTCCTATGAACATATATGAATCATAGGAGGTTTGATTTTTTAAACTGAAATACTTACATATAATAATTGCCAAAGCAATTGTCTGTTAGACCTTGTTTGAAAAATCAGGATAATTATGCTATTTCAACAAAATCATAATAGAAGCAAGGTAAACAAAGGAAAGAAAAGAAGAATC
>ERZ773252.709-NODE-709-length-37286-cov-8.261556_pt1 | contig 37286 bp, 37 predicted proteins | sample MGYA00580517_ERZ773252 | MGnify/ENA primary metagenome ERZ773252 (study PRJEB29015, sample SAMEA2737766) | human gut metagenome | biome: human gut; feature: human-associated habitat; material: faeces | place: China | collected 2012 ...
TCCGACAACTTCACTCTATTCCTGCCATTTTCTAGAATAGCTTAAAGATATTCACACGGTCATGCATCTTGGCTGCTCCCTCTGCCAGATTAACACTGATCGCAGTATTCTCTTCTGAGGATGCCGCATTGCCCTGTACCACACTGGACAGCTGTTCAATTCCCTGACCGATCTGTTCCAAGGACTCTGCCTGGGAGTTGGCTTTCTCCATGGTGTTCTGTGCAAGCTCTGCAAAAGACTCCATATCTGCAATGATCTGATTGAATGCGTCTGCTGTTGTTCTTGTGATCGTATTTCCCTTTTCAATTTCCTCTAAGGTCTTATCGATCAGATCTCTCGTATTTACAGCAGACCTTGCACTGTCTGCTGCCAGCTTGCCGATCTGATCCGCAACCACTGCAAAGCCTCTTCCTGCTTCTCCTGCTCTGGCAGCTTCTATGGAAGCATTCAGGGATAACAGATTGGTCTGGGATGCAATATCCTCGATATCGGTGATAATATTACCGATCTCTTTGGAGATTTCTGTAATGTACTCCATTTCCGTGAGCAGCTCATTCATTTTTTCTTTTTCTTCGTTCGCTTTATTTGCAGAGGCTTTTACACGTGCAGATGCGCTCTGCGTTTCCTTCGCTGTATCTGCAGCCAGATCCACGACAGTGTCAATGGTGGCATTCAATTCCTCGATGACTCCTGCCTGCTCTGTTGCACCGTCCGCCAGGGATCTTGATGCATTTTCCACCTCGGATGCATTCGATGATACCTGTTCTGCCAGATTGCTGATCTCGGTCAGGGTACTGTTAAAGTGCTTCAGAATATACAGCAGTGATGCCTTCAATTCTGAGAAATCTCCCAGGAAATCTGTAATGTCATCACCGTTTCTGGTTAGGTCACCCTGTGCGATTGCCTTTACCTCCCCAGAGATCTCACTGACATAATCTGCCAGAATACCCATGGCTTCTTTCAGATTCCTGATGGTATCACCAAACTCATCCTCAGACTCATAGGTAAGCATTTCTACATTAGACAGTTCACCCTTACGCAGGCTGGCAACCGCTGCTTCTATCTGTTCTACCGGCTCTGTAATGGATTTGGTAATGATCTTGCCGATCAGTGTTGTTACTACAGCAATCGCAAGACCCGCTGCCACGATCACAACAAATATGATTATGGTGCATACATTGGCCGTGGTCTTTGCCCGATCTAATTCTACCCGGAACTCATCACGCAATGAAGTTAATGTCTCAGTAAAAGACTTATATTCTTCATACACCTCTCCGGTCATCAGCTTCGCTGCCTCCTGTTGTTTGTCAGCGCGGCTCAACTTCAAAATTTTATCGGAAGCAGCCCTGTATTCTTCCCATGCAGCGTTTGCCACTTCATAATCATCCTGTCCTTTTTGAGCATCGCTGTCTGCAGACATTATTGCATCCAGATTCGCAGAGGTATCCTGGATCTGACTCTCCAGCTTCTGAATTTCTTCTTCGCAGGAGTTCATGACTGCTGCATCTGATTCTACCAGATGCTGATACTGTTTGATTCTGTATTTCGCAGTCATTGTTTCCAATTCCTGCAGATATTCCAATGCCGGAGACCAGACCTCCGTGATCTTCTCTATATTTGAGCGGATCACTAATGTCGAGCTCAGTGCCACCAATACTAAAAATAATGTCATAACAAGCACTGTCATTCGATATACTTTTAATTTTCCTGAAACCTTTAAATTAGCTATACGCTTTTTGAGCTTTTCCATGATAGTTTTCCCTTCCTTTGTAAATTGTTGATCATTTATAACATTTGTTTATCCAAAAACGTTTATATTTTAGCATACTTTATTGAATAATCAATTAAAAAAATTTGAATTATTTTCTGCTAAATATTAGTGGCTCAAACTCCGCACTTGAATAAGTGCCTATGCACCTTGAAAATCCAATAAATCAATCAAGCGGCAAATGTAGACAAAAGGACCATTGGATACAAACGCAGGGCATTAACCAAACAGGAGCAAGAGAGTCTGCTATTTCAATGTGAACACAGCCAAGACACCGGCAGATATGAGACAAGTGCCAATGCTTGAATTTGTGAAAGAAGCGTTTTTAATGGAAAAAGAGAGACAAGAACTTCTTGAACTGCATTGTGAAGCTACGGTTGACGGATACACAGATTTTATCGTTATAAACCGTTTTGGTCAGCCGCAGAACCAAGCAACGCTCAATAAAGCAATCCGCCGCATCATACGGAACTGTAACGACAAGCAATTTTTGGAAAGTGATAATCCGGAGGTTTTGCTTCCCCATTTTAGCTGTCATTCTCTCAGACATACATTTACCACAAGAATGTGTGAAGCCGGAGTGAATGTGAAAGTCATTCAGGACGCACTCGGACACAAAGATGTATCCACAACATTGAACATCTACACAGATGTAACGAACGAATTGAGAAAATCAGAGTTTGAAGGACTTGAACAACAGTTTAATCCGTAAATAGTCCCATAGTCAGAAAGGGCATATGCTGTAGCGAGTAACAGTATATGCCCTCTTTACTTTATGAAGCAAAAACAGCATAATAGGATAAAAGACAGATGCCACCGATGCAAAATAAGTATATTTATTTCTTGCCTGTGATTCCCCGGCAAATGCCTCCTGCAAATTCTTCTCTGTCTGTGTTCCTGCATATTTATTCTGTGCCATAACTTTTCTCGCCTTTCCAAACACATCTGATGTATATATTATACACTATTTCCGTGATTTTTAAAATAATATTAGAAAATATTCCGATTGACATATCAAATAATTATCTCTATCATATCACTGATATACTTTATTAAAAAATACAAAAGGGAAGGAGCATATATCATGAATAACCAGCCAACGATTCAAAAGAATCATATGGATATTCTGTGGCATGAATTTGCCGACAAATCAGACACAACACCGATTACCGGAACAAGTCTGCCTGCCAAAGCATCCGTCATTGGACGAGTTGGATTTATGATGCTTGCCTGCGGCACAGGTGCATGGCGTGTGCGCAGTTCCATGAATACACTTTCTGAACTCATGGGAATTACCTGCACGGTTGATATTGGTCTTATGTCCATTAACTATACCTGTTTTGATGGAACAGACAGTTTCAGCAGGTCTTTATGTCTTACAAATACGGGGGTAAATACTTCCCAGCTTACAAGGCTGGAAAAATTTGTATCCGCATTTTCCAAAAATGAACTTACGAAAAACTGTGAACAGATTCATTCCGATCTGGATGAAATCGAAAAAATACGTGGATTATATTCCCCTGTCATATTAGGACTCGCCTCCGCACTGGCATGCTGCGGATTTACTTTTCTGCTCGGCGGAGGTCTCATCGAAATGCTGTGTGCCTTTGTTGGTGCCGGAATCGGAAATTACACAAGATGCAAACTTGGCAAAAAACATTTTACTTTGTTTTTATGTATCATTTCCGCTGTATCTGCAGCGTGCCTGAGCTACACAGCATTATTAAAAATATTAGACCTGGTATTTTCAATAAATTCCGCACATGAAGCAGGATATATCTGCTCCATGCTGTTTATCATTCCGGGATTCCCATTTATCACAAGTGGAATCGACTTTGCAAAACTGGATATGCGTTCCGGTATGGAGCGACTGATGTATGCACTGCTCATTATCACGGTTGCAACAATGACCGCATGGCTGCTTGCCATATCCATCGACCTGCATCCGGTTCCATTTCTTCCTATGGATTTTGCAGTCTGGCAGTGGATTTTATTCCGTCTGATTGCCAGCTTCTGTGGGGTATTCGGATTCTCGATTATGTTCAACAGTCCGGTTCAGCTTGCAGCACTGGCAGGACTTATCGGTGCCGTGGCAAATACACTGCGTCTGGAACTGATTGACCTGGTTTCCATGCCTCCGGCTGCTGCAGCCTTCTGTGGTGCGTTTCTTGCCGGAGTACTTGCCTGCACATTAAAAGATATCACAGAATATCCGAGAATCTCGATTACCGTTCCATCCATTGTAATCATGGTTCCTGGACTATATTTATACAAGGGATTCTATAATCTCGGAATTATGGAACTGTCCTCTGCGGCCTCCTGGCTGACCTCCGCAATGCTGATTACACTGGCATTGCCACTTGGTCTGATACTGGCACGAATCATAACCGATAAAACATTCCGGTATTGTACATAAAAAACCAAAAAATCAGATTGTATATTATATTCAAAATATACAATCTGATTTTTTTTAAATTAATTCTGATAATGCTTCAAATACACGGTCCGCATACATCTGCTTGATTTCGTGCCGTGTCATTTTTGCAACATTTTCTTCTAATTTATAATCATAAATTTTATCATCTATCAGTATGCAGAAATATACTTCTCCCTGCACACTGTCCGCATTATTCGGGTCAATATTTCCTGTTGTTCCTGTAATTCCTATTGCAATATCCGTCCGCAGTTTTTCTTTTACTGTCTGTGCCATTGCTCTTGCACACTCTTTAGAATAAACACCATACTGCCGGATAACAGCTTCCTCTACCCCGATAAAAACCTTTGTTTCATTCAGATAAGTAACATATCCTCCCGGAAAGATGGCGGATGCACCTTCCGTATCGGTAATCATGGAAGCTATAAGTCCGGAAGTACAGCTTTCCATCGTGGATATTGTCTTACGACCTGCTATTAATTTTTTTATAACTGCATCCCTGTTCATCTGCATTTCCTCATTTCTTCCAGTTGTAGAATATCATCCTTTGTCAGTTTTACATCCAAAGGACTGTACACTTCTCCTGTACTATACCACACCCCGGAAATCTCTGCAAGTTTTATCATTTTTCCTCTAACCCCCATATCTGCTTCTTCATGAGGCGGAACACTTTCTGATGATAGATGTTATTTTCTATTTATTCCACAAAAATCCACTCTTGACATACATTTTATTCTATGCTACTATTACCACGTCAGTCGTAGTACGATAGTCGTAGTATTTATATACTGATATTTTTCAAGGAGGTTATTATGCTAAATATCAGCAGTGATGTCATCCGCGGATATAATGACACTATGATTTTGTATCTGCTTTGGGAGAAACCTTCCTATGGCTATGAAATTTCCAAACAGATTAAACAGATATCCGGGGAGAAATATGTGATTAAAGAAACAACTCTCTACTCTGCGTTCACGCGTCTTGAGAAAAATGGTTACATTGCTTCGTTTGCAGACAGTGACACTGCAAGTGGAAAACGCCGGACGTATTACCGGATTACAGATGCAGGGCGGGACTATTACCGGATGAAATGCGAGGAGTGGAATCTGACACTTGAAGTTGTCAGCAAATTTATCAGAAAGGAATAATTATTATGGAAACAATCAAAACTTATCTTGAAAATATGTTTTCCGGGCTTCCTGATACACCGGAAGTCCGAAAGGCACGATATGAACTGGAACAAATGATGGAGGACAAATACAGTGAATTAAAATCTTCCGGAAAATCAGAAAATGAAGCAATCGGAATTGTAATTTCTGAATTCGGAAATCTTGATGAATTAGCAGAAAGTCTGGGACTCCAGTTTTATATTAATCGAAAAAATGAATCTAATACTATTCAGACAGATGCAAAAATACTCTCCATGGAAGATGCATTTGCTTACTTAAAAACAAATACCAGACATGCCTGCCTGATGGCACTTGGAGTTTTGTTCTGCATTATTTCACCAGTAGGTGCTATCTTAACCTCTGATATTACATTTGGCAATATTCCCACAGCTCTTTCCGAGACTTCCGGTGTTTGCTTTCTTTTTGTTGCCATTGCGATTGCCGTCGGTCTCTTTGTATACTCCAGTATGTCCATGAGCAAATGGGACTGGCTGAAAAAAGAATCCTGTATGCTTGATACCAATGCTGCTTCAGAAATTAACCGTCTTCAGGAAAGCAACCGAAAAAAAATCACTCTTTCCCTGGTTCTTGGGATTGGATTTTGTATTTTGTGTGTGCTTCATCCAATCATTATTGATTCACTGGACACCACCTCTCATTTATCCGAGAATCTCGGTGCTGCACTCCTGCTTATCTTTGTTGCAATCGGTGTCTTTCTGATTGTGCAGTCAAGCATTGCCCAGGAAGGCTTCCGCACCCTTTTAAAGTTACCTGTCTGTGATGCAGGTGAAATTTTCAAAATTGAGCCAAAAGAGCCTCAATACAAAAATCCAACCGTTGCTTCGATTATGTCCGTATACTGGCCTACCATTACCTGTCTGTACTTCTGCTGGAGTTTCCTGACCTTTCAATGGAATATCAGTTGGATTATCTGGCCAGTTGCGTCAATTATTGAAAAAATAATCAACAATCTTTTCAAAGAATAAAGGAGACCTACCATGACAAAAAATATTTATCTGACGATACTTACCCTCATCACTTGCCTGTGCATTGTCATAGGCTGCTGGCGTTATATCTTTTCAGCGGATAAAAACAATGATTCCATCACTGATACCCTATCCGTAGATGCATTCCATACGCTGATGGCTGACACAAATGTAATGGATGTAATCGTTACCACTGGTGATACATACAGTGTAAGCTACACCTGCAAATCTAATTTAACACCGGAAATTATTCAGAAAAATGATAAATTAACCATAAAGCAGACAAAGAAAAGTGGTTTTAACTGGTTCTTTGGCGGACTTTCAAGCAGTCATAACTGCGAAGTTACGATTACTGTCCCTGCTGGCGAAATACTGGATTTACTTACGATAGATTCCAGTGTCGGAGATGTACAGATAGCTGATATCACTGCAAAAAATGCTGAATTTGATTTATCCGTCGGTGATATAAAAATTGTCCGCAGTAATATCGATGACTGTAAGTTTGACTGCTCCACAGGAGACGTAGAATTGACCAGTACTACATTTGCCAGTCTGGACGCGGATATCAGTGTTGGTGATGTGAAAATTAGTTCTGACATTGATTTAGACGACTATGCCTTTGATATCCATACCAGTGTCGGAGATGTAAAAATCAATGGAAAAAATGAAGGTTCTTCCTATTCCTCCAAAGGGGACAGCAACAAGAAAATAAAAATTGACGGAAGCACCGGCGATGTGAAGATTGATTATTAAATTCTTTCTTCATCCGGATAGGGATAAAATCCTGCGGAATACTTTTCTCCGGAAGGTATGCCGCAGAAAAATGTTTCAATTAATCCTCTACACTAATCTGACATGCCTTCATTGCATTCAAAGCCGTCCTGTGTGACTCTGGTGTTACTCCTGCACAGCATTTTGCATCTACCGAAATCTCAACTTCCGGATTTACAGCTTTGATAGTCATTGCATTACTGATAACGCAGATATCCGTACATACACCTGTCAGTTCAACTTCTGTATAACCTTTTTCCTTAATCCATTCCGCCAGCTCAACAGAACCAAAAGTATTCTTTTCAAACCCTTTCAATGCCGGAATATCTTTCAGCTCAGGAATTAATTCCCATCCTTCTGTATTCTTAATACAGTGCTTAACAGGCAGTTTCTTTCCCTCCTGCGTATCGGCATAGTTATCATAATGCGTATCCAGTGTATACACAATATCCGCATCCGTGTTTCTTACCTTCTCCACCACATTTGGCACAACCGCCCTGCATTCCTCATTTCCCAAAACTCCCGTAATAAAATCATTCTGCATATCGATGATTACCAATAACTTTCTGCTCATAAAAATCCTCCTTCTTATGGCCAACCGCTTCTACTTTACTTTCCACACTTACCTTAATAATGTAATATAAGCAATATCTATTACTCTCATTCTCGGGTCTCTGTCCGGTCAGTTCGTCCACCGCGAAAAGAACTTTTTCCATTGCCTTAATCATATGATAGGTATACTCATTTCAGTATTTCTATCATTTCTGCTTTATCTGTTATCTCTCTGTCTTTTCTTCGCCTCTGTCTGTTTGAATCCTCGCTTTCTTTCCCGAAAATGCAATCCCTAATTTCATAATATTGTCAATTCCCAGCTCCCTCATCTCTGTATCATAGCTCTTATCATTTATCTGGCTAAGTGCTTCTACTGATAATTTATTAAGCATATTCTCATCCAACCCATTTTTCCACTCGAGTTCCATAATAATTCCAGGATGCCGTTTTTCTTTCGGAAACAGACAGATATCATATCTCCCGTTTCCCGATTCTCTATTTGACTTTATGGTATATTGATTATCCATTAATGCAATCAGTCCAAGTACTAAGCCATGGTAAAATCCCTCCGCACCTGCATCATAAAAGCTAATGGTTTTCTCCATATATTCCGTAATTGCCTTTTGTAATTGTCCAAAATCATTTGTGTAAAGACTCTCCGCTATCTTATTTGCCGTTGTTCTCGTAATTGCTCCAATCTGCAGCAAATGAAATAATACTTCACTTCTATAAACAGCTGCAATTTCTTTATTTGGAATAGACACTTCACACAGATAAGTACCATCATCCAGCAATTCTTTCTTTCCTGTTTTTAAATATCCTGCTACTAATAACAAACTGTAAATATTTGCCGGGTCTTCTGAAAGAGATTTGTATACAACATTCTGGTCAATTCTTGCAATCACACTCTCTCCCTGCAAAAGTGCATACAACCTTTCAATAATATCGTCATCTGCCACAGTTAAAACGCCCTCAAGGATTTCATTTTTCCCCGTATTTACCCAATATGCCTGTGGAACACACCCTTTTGAAACATAATTAATAACTGACCATGGATTATAGATTTCCTTATTTCCAAAACAATATCCATCATACCAGTTTTTAAGTTCTCCATATTTTTCTGAAACGCCATAGTACCCCAGCATTTCCCTTACTTCTGCATTTGTGAATCCAAAATATTTATCATATTCTTCATCCATTACAGTGTTTACACTCAGATTATTTAACCCGCTGAAAATACTTTCCTGTGCAATGCGAAGAATCCCTGTCAGAAATCCGTAAGAAAGATTTTTGTTATCTTTAAATGCCCCGGAAAAGAAGTTTCTCATAAAACCAATAATTTCATCATAAAAATCCTTTGAATAACCCTCCTGAATCGGAGTATCATATTCATCGATAATAATAACCGGAGCCTTGCCATAATGTCTGGCAAGCATTGCGGATAATTTTTCCAATGCAGAAGTCATATCAACTTCTGTTGCTGTTCCTTCGAGAATTTTTGTAAAATAATCCTTCTCATATTTTGCAATACATTCACTATAAAGAATTTCCTGATGCCTGCCATATTCTTCCTGCAAAAGAGCGCGGATTTTGTCTATTGTTGCACTCCATGTATCAAATTTAACATCTTTAAAGGTAAGAAATATAACCGGATATTGCCCCTGATAAGAGCGGTATTCTTCGCCACACTTCCAAATATCCTTATCAGTGAAAAATTTACTGGTGTCCTCCGCCTTTTTTTCAAAAAACACCCTGAGCATATCCATATTTAAGGTTTTTCCAAAACGCCGCGGTCTGGTAAACAGCGATACCAGTGGTTTTTTATCTAAAAATTCCTTAATCAGCATTGTCTTATCAACATAATAATATTCGGACTGTGCACGCACATAATCTGAAATTCCTATTGGAAGTGACTTCAAAGTTCTCATCGGCATTTACCTCCCACCATTAATTTCTTTCCGCCAATTATAACTGATATCCCGGAAAACATCAATTTATTTTCATACGTTTCTCAGGAAGCATTTCCATCAATAATTCCCTGTGTATCATCACCGGAAGATTTGATATTTTCCTTTCTGTCACACACCGGAAGCAAAAGCATCATGCTCCCTGCAATCAGCAAACTCGAAATATTTTCTGCCTTTTTCCTGCACCGCACCCAGTTTCTCATAGAAGGCCACTGCCGGTTCATTCCAGTCAAGACAGCTCCATTCCATCGCGGAATAACCCTCTTCCCGCACAATTCCGGCTATTCTGTCAAAAAAGTATTTTCCAATCCCCTGATTACGGTATTCCTCTTTGATAAACAAATCCTCCAGATGAACCCTGCCTTCTGCCGCAAATGAACCAAATATCGGATAATACAGTGCATATCCGACTGCTTCCCCATCATATTCGGCGATCAAAACTGTAGCAATCTTTCTCTCAAAAATCCAGTATTTCAATTTTTCCTGTGTTCCCGTCATATCCTGCGGTCTTTTTTCATATGCTGCCAGTCCTTTTATCATACATTGTATCAGGGAAATGTCTTTCTCATCTGCCCTGCGTATAGTTAATCTCTCCGTATTCATATTTCATTCCTTTCCGTCAGTTTCCCCTCACTGTAATTCGTAAATCCTTACCTGTCATTCTCATCTTCCTTATATTTTATCCTGAAATAATCCAGATAAGCTTTATATTTATCCTGTGCTGTCAAACAGGTATCCCTCAGATATCCCTTTTCTCTGTACCATTCTTTCAGTCCTCGATAGTAAAACATTTTCAGATTATCCTCGATGATAAATGGTACAATATTATATTTCAGACATTCTTTAAACATAATTAATCTGCCGACACGTCCATTTCCATCCTGAAACGGATGAATCCTTTCAAATTTCACATGAAAATCCAGAATATCATCAAATGTTTTCTCTTTTTTTGCATTATATTCTGCCAGCAGTTCCTTCATTTTATCTGCAACATTTTCTGGCATGGCTGTTTCCATGCCGCCAACTTCATTTGGCACTTTTTTATAATCCCCTACTGCAAACCATTCTTTTCTGGAATCGCTGGTTCCATTTTTCAATACCAGATGAAGTTCCTTCATAAACTTTTCCGTCAATACCGCCTTCGCATCATCAATCATTATATCTACACAACGGAAATGATTCGCCGTTTCTATCACATCATCCACATTTAATATTTCTTTTTCCACACCTATTGTATTGGTTTCAAAAATATATCTGGTCTGCTCATGTGTCAGACGGCTCCCCTCGATATGATTGGAGTTATAGGTCAGTTCAATCTGCGTCTTATGGTAAATGCCGCCGGAATACTTATTTGATTTTTCTTCCCGTAAAATATCCAGTAATGTATTACCCGGTTTTTCCTCTGTTTCTGCAACTGAAAAGTACTTCATTCCATTCCTCCATTCATTATAAAAGGTCAACAGACTTCGTCTATTGACCTGCATCCATCAACAAACCTCATCTATTGACCTTATATTTTGTCAACAGACTTCGTCTATTGACCTAGTATACCATACTATCTGCAAAAAATAAATTTATTTTACTTTTGTTTTTCTGTAAACCCTATACAGAACAGGCGGAAGAAACTGGCAGATGACTGTATATACCGGAGCAACTCTGCAATAAACTCATCTCTTTCATATGATTTAATGTTTGACCGATGTACCGCATAAATTTTCTTATTTTCCCCAAACTTCTTCTGCAATTTCCTTTACCAGTTTGAGTTTTGCCCACTGTTCTTCTTCCGTAAGCTTGTTTCCAATTTCACAGGAAGCAAAACCACACTGTGGACTTAAACACAATCTGTCAAGAGGAATATATTTTGCGGCTTCATGGATTCTTGCAATCACGGCTTCCTTATCCTCTAACACCGGTGTTTTCGTTGTAATAAGACCAAGCACGACCTTCTTATCTCCCGCTACTTTTTTCAGAGGTGCAAATCCGCCGGATCTCTCATCATCATATTCGAGGAAAAATGCATCGACATTTTCCTTTGCAAATACATAATCTGCCACGGTATCATATGCACCACTTGCAAAGAAAGTGGAATGATAATTTCCTCTGCAGATATGGGAAGTAATAACCATATCCTCCGGTTTTCCCTCGAGTGCAAGGTTATTTACTTCGAGAAGTTGTCCCTTTACCTCATCCAGATCAATTCCCAGTGCCTTGTATCTCTGCTTTGCCGCATCTCCTACAATCGCACCCCAGGTACAGTCATCGAACTGGAGATTTCTGCATCCTGCGTCATAAAACTGTCTGATTACCTCCTGATATCCCTTGCCAATATCCTGTATCAGTTCCTCATTTGTGGCATAAAACTTTCTTGTACTATTGATATTTGCCGGAACAATCAGCTGCTGGAACATCTGTGCCGGTGCAGGAATCGTATATTTTGCCACTGTATTTTCATCTTCAAACTGCTTCAAAAATTTGAAATACTCCACAAACGGATGTGCCTTTGCCTGAATCTTTCCAACCAGATAAGTATCATCCAGAACGGCAAGTTCTTCATTGAACTGCACACCATTGCCGGTATGTTTATGTTCCACACCCTCAAATCCCCACATAAAATCAAGATGCCAGAAAGTTCTCCGGAACTCTCCATCTGTAATCACATGGTAGCCTAATTCCTTCTGTTTTGCTACCACTTTTCTGATTTCTTCCTCTGTCACTCTGTCTAATTCTTTCTCGTCTATTTTACCACTCTGGTATGCCGCCTTCGCATCCTTCAATACCTGCGGTCTTAAAAAACTTCCTACAAAATCATATCTGAACGGTGTCTGTAAATCTTTCATCTTTCTGTCTCCTTTTCTTTCTGCTGTTGATGGTCCTTATTATATAGAAAGCCTCACCATTTGCAAAATACATAAAAGAAACAGTTGGCCATAGTTTTAAGCTATGGACGATATTCATTTCAGATATTTTTTCAACATTTCCAGATAGGTTTCCCCCAGTCTGCTCAACATTCCTTTTCGATGCGTAATATAGCCAATCCGCATATCGCTTTCATCCGCCAGTGGTACTGCAATAATATCTTTTCCATTTAGTTTTTTATCGATTACTCCACTGCATACAGTATAACCATTTAACCCGATTAATAAGTTAAATAATGTTGCCCTGTCGCGCACCCGGATATTTTTCTTCCTCTCGGAAGCCGAAAAAATTTCTTCGGAAAAGTAAAAAGAATTATGTTCTCCCTGTTCAAAGGAAAGATATGGATATTCTTCCAGTTCTTTGTTTATAATAACGCTGTTTGCCGCCAGCGGGTGCTTTCTGCTGATAAACACATGCGGTTTTGCAACAAATAACAGATGAAACTGCAGGTCATGGGACTTTAGGATTTTGCCTATAACTGCTTCATTAAAATCATTCAGAAACAATATTCCGATTTCACTTCTCATTTTTGCCACATCTTCTATAATTTCATACGTCTGTGTCTCTCTGAGACTGAAATCATATTCTTCCTGACCATATTGTTTGATTAAATCCACAAATGCATTTACAGCAAACGAATAATGCTGTGTGGACACACAAAATTGTTTTTTGCCGCCATCATGTTTCTTATATTTATCTTCCAGAATTGCCGCCTGTTCTAATACCTGCCGGGCATACCCAAGAAAATCCTCACCTTCTTTGGAAAGACTGATTCCTTTGTTGGTTCTGTTAAATATAACTATATTCATCTCTTTTTCCAGCTCATGCACCGCATTTGTCAGACTCGGCTGTGAGATGTAGAGCTTATTTGCCGCCTCTGTAATTGTCCCGGTTTCTGCTACCGTTATCACATATTTTAATTGCTGAAGTGTCATTTTTCGATTTCCTTTTTTGCTTCCTGTTTTTTATTCATGTGATACAATTTTCCTCCCTTTGTTTCAGTGACCGTAATATCTATTCTTCCTTCTTAGCAGATATATCTGTTGTAACTGCAGATGAAAATCGTATGCTGGTATGCCTCATAGCTTCACTACTTTATACTTTTGCATTACTGCTGTCTGGTTTAAAACTTTCTGAAAAAAAGAGGTTTAACTTTTTACTCATATCAGGGCGAAATAAATGATTTCGCCCTTGTAATGTATCCTCTTCAAAATCGATATTTTCTGCCTTACAGGTTAGAAAACGGATATCCATCTTATTGTCTGCTGCCAGTTTTTTTTGCCTGCTCAATCTGATTTTCTGAACTGTCTATTCCCGTCCATTTAGCACCGTATTGGTACATATTCCGCGGCAATACACCGGCTCCTGTACCAATATCAAGAACCTGCTACCCGTCCCTGCATACTCCCAGGCTTAAAATATACTGATAAAATTCGTCCGGATAAATGTCCCTGTACTTTACATAGTCCTATGAAGTTTTCCCCCAGTCAAATGCCCTTCCTGCATTTTCTTCAGTTCATCATAATAAGACTTATACCGATAAGCTGTTCTTCTGCTGATTCTTCCTTCTGTGACAATATCCATAATACTCATCCCACTTTCGTATTTTACCGCAAAATCATTATAGGAAGCCATCCATGTTTCGTCATGTTTTTTTCTCCCTCCAATACTCCGCTTCTGACATACCTCCAGTTCTGCCCGCAATTTTTCATTTTCCATCTCTAATTCTTTGATACGCTGTAATGCTTCCTCTAATGTTTTCATCCTGATACCTCTGTGTCTATAACAATGTCATCTACCTCTTTCGTTTTTTCGCTTCAATTTCTATAGAATCATTATTCTCTTTTAAATATTCTTTAGCATCAGATATTCTCTTTTTTGCATCCATTTCCGTGATTTTTGCCTGATAAATACTATCATAAACATTAGACTGCTCGTGTTCATTATAGCCATAATAATCATAATAAGACGATGAGCCTATAATTAAATCATCAGATGTTAGTATACTAATAACATTGGAATCTCTATTTAACACCTCATTTAAAGGAGTTACTGCTTTTGAGAATATTTTTATAAAAGCAGAGTTATCTGCTTTGTTAAATGATAATTTACTTGCTTCAAGCATTTCATAATGAGAAGCAACAGATAAATTAAAATCATATCCACACTCTAAACAAATCAACCTGGCAAATTCCCTCTGAGTTCTGCCATTTCCTTCTCTGAATGGATGTAAGGCATTTAAATCTCCATAATTCTCGGCAAAAACGCGAATAAAATCTTCATAATTATCTTTAGCACTATAACATTGAGAATAATACTTATTAAAAACCGATTCTGCATAACTTTGAATACAAGGAGTTGTGCAAAATAAATTTCCTTTACCAATTTCTACAGTTCTTTCTTTTCCTGCCCAGTCATACACATCTTGAAAAATATATTTATGAATTGCTTTTAGGTGTTTGAAATCAAATTTTCCTTTTATTGGTTTATCTTGAAGTTCTTTTAATCGAATTGCTGTAAGTTCCTTTTCAGCTTCAAATAATTCGTTTTCATCCGTTATATTAAGTTTATTTTTTAAAACCTCTGAATCAGGATAACAATACTTACTATCTGGCATACTTATGTATCACCTCTTGTCTAAGTTCTTCAGATGTTTTTTCTCCATTCGCAACCTTAACTAATTCTTCTACAAAAGCTTTACTCAAATACATATTTTCAATAGCCATAGTGGCAGCCACATTCCGAATATCTCTTGTTTTTTTTGTATCTTCTATTTTCATGGTAATCACCTCACATAAAATTGGTATATTGAAATTATTGTGTTATAACGGATACCAATAATATCAATATTTATAAACATCTCCATTAATTATTATATGAAAATTTACATTTAACATCAACATTTTTATACAATGCTTCCTCTAATGTTTTCATCCTAATACCTCTGTGTCATTTTATTTTCTGACACCAATATAGCACATATGTTCTTTTGTGTCAATTATTTTTTTGGCACTTTATTTTTTCCCCAGAAAATGCTCCTTTGCAAATTCCATATCCTGTACAAGTTCGAGTGTTCCAATATAATTTTTATCCTTATCCCTTACCGCCATATATTTGACAAGCACCTGTTTTCCGTTCTTCTCCATCCAGATTGGAAGTTCATCCAATGTCCCTTCCCGGAACTGACTGACAATTTTTCTGACCTTTTCTTCCACTTTCGGCGGATGGCAGGAAAACACTTCTCTGCCTATCGCCATGCCCGGTCGTTTAAAATCTTTCGGTCCTTCATTGAAATAACGATTCTTATTTTCTTCATCCACGAATGTAATTTCCATCGGAATGGTATTTAACAGTGCTGTCAGCTGGCTTACCGTCATATGTCCGCCCGGCATCACAATTTCTTCTTCCTGAAAAACCGGTGTTTTTGTCACTTTTCTATCTTCCGCTTCTTCCCAGGTCTCCCATTTTACTCCAAAACACTCTGCATAGTCTTTCATATCATGGTAAATGCCAATCCACTCTTCCTCCGTGAAATTCGCAGCACAATTCGGAAATAAAATATTTTCTTCTTTATAAATCATATCATCTGCTCTTCCAATGACATCCTCAAGTGCAGAATTCCAGGCTTCATCCCTGCAGTCCATTTTAAACAGTCTCGAAATCTCGTCGCGTATCTCATCATCCACTGTCCACATCACATCCGATGGTCCGGAAATTCCATGATGTACCTTTAAAACAGGATACAGTAAATCTCCTTTTTTTGCATAGTGCCCTGCAATATCCCTTATCGACAATATCGTCTGCCGGTCTGCTTTTCCTGTTCTGACCTCCTCTTTTGCGGTTTCCAGACGTTTCGCAAGTGCCTCATTTTCTCTGGTAAAAAGATGCAATGGATGTCCCTTTTTACCAACCAGTTTCTTTGTTTTCTCTGCTTTTTCCGCCCGGATGGCAGCCGCATTTGACGTATGTCTTACCGGCATTCCGTGAAATAATGCCGCATGCACATCACATAATCTCTGTACCTCACTTAATGGTGTGCTCTCTGCAAGAATTTCCTGTTCCGCTTTCAGAATTTCAGCAGATTCAACATCCTTGAAAGTTGCCACAAAATCCGCCTTGACGCTTTCCAGAGACTCACCATCTCCCAATCTTTTCAGATATCCTTTTATTAACTCTACTCTTGTTTTACCCATTGCCGTTCACCTCTTTTATTTTTTCTTAGTATGTTCCGAAACTGTCAGATTTATGCCAGATACTATACAATAAAATAAGGCTTCCGAAGAAACCTCATCTTAAAATCTTAATATGTATATAGAAATTTATCATGCCAACTGCTTCTATCAATCTTTTTTTCACAAAAGTACTCTTTCAAATATTTTTATTCTCCAAAGTAATGATATATCCCATCTAAAATTAACTCTTTCATCTTTCTTACTTCTTTTGCTGATAAGACTGTCTCAATATTTCCAGTAAATTGTTTTGCAACATCAACTGGAAATTCAGACTCAATGTTCATTACAATTCTCAAAGCTTGATGAAACTGATTCAATTGATTCAGTTTCCGCATAACCGATTCCCAATTATCAGTTGGTTTGCCACAAGCAATATTCAATATAATCCAATAGGCATTATCATTTTTATACCTTTCTAACTCAGCTCCCAACAAATTTAATGCTGCTCCATATTCACAGTCTCCTGAAGCTTGAATATCATTAAAAATCAAATCATCGCTTGATTGCCATTCGGAATTCACCCAAGAAGCCCATGTACTATATTTCATTACCCTAAAATAACATGTGACACCTGTTTCTTTTTCAATTTCCTTATACATTGGTATACATTCTTCTACGGAACTATTTACAGTACCAATTCTACTTCCAATCATTACATCCGATGCATCCACCATATAACAAATGTTAACACGCTTCAAAATAACACCACCTATATATCTCCTGCGGAATTAATCCCATCGCCTTCATAATCTGACAACTCACCTTGTGCACCACACCAACCACAAGTAAAAATCTTTTCGTTAGTATTATTGCAATTCAATTTTCCGCATGTACCACAAACTATAAAACTCTTTGCTTTACAGTATGGACAACCTGGATATTCTTCATCGGGATATATATTTCCAACAATCTTTGTGCTTCCATAACCTTCTGTCTTTGCTCTACTATCGGTCAATTTAAATGCCCAATTATATTTCCACCCTAAAGATGTTTTTTCCATTCTAACTCCATATATCTTTTTGCCCTCTCGGCAGTGCGCAAGCGCCACTTTTGCCTCTATATTTGAATACATAACACATAGACCTCCGTTTCATCAAGAATATTACATCATTACCATTGTCCCCAGTCTCCACTATCAGCAATTGTTTCATCTGATTCGTTATTCATTTCATCTACTACATTTTTTACTATATCTGCCGAATCTTCCTCAGCTGTAGATATCGTGTCTGTAGACTGCTTACTATGACTTTGAAATTCTGATGCTCTCACGCTAACTTTATGTATCATTTTCTTTAAAGTTTGTTGATCCTTTGCATCCAAAATTGCTTCAACATGTCCAGTAAACGCCTCTAGTACATCTTTATCTGAACTTTCCTCGATATCTAACGCAATTTTAATAGCATGTTTGAACCAATTATTTTGTTTAAGCTGATTTAAACCTTTTTCCCAATTATCTGTTGGTCCACCATCACTAAAAAGCAATATTACAGGAGCATAAGCTCCAGTCTGGGATTTTAAAAATTCTTTTCTTGAAAGCTTTTTATCTAATTCCAGCAAAGCTGCACCAAAATCTGTAATTCCACCCGCTTTTAAATCACTCCATACCCAATTATCTAACTCAACTGGTCCAGATACTGGAGTAATCCATGTACATCCACTGGAAAACTGCATTACCGCCACTCTAATCTCAGCATCATCATTTGCCTTTGCAATTTCCTTTAGCAGTTCTTGACACTCTTCCATTGCACTATTAACAGTTCCTATTCTTGTACCATTCATACTCTCTGATGTATCAATAATATAAAATAATGTCATTACTCGTCTTGGTGATGGCGTTATTTCTTCTAATAGAGACATATACTTCACATTCCTTTCCGATTCATTCTTAAGACAATATCTTATATAAACAAACCAACTACACCTATAAGTATACTAACAGCAGAAATAACCATTAAAATTGTGGTCTTCTTTCTAAGCTCTTCTTTTAACTGAATGTTTTGCTCATAAATATTCGATATGTTCATTTTCTCAAGTACTGACAGAAAATCTTTGTATTTACTATCCAATGCCTCCTCACATTTTTTCATTGATACATTTGCATTATCAATTTCCTTTATGTACTTCTCCTGTGCGACTATAACCTCTTTATTTCTTTCCAAAACACTTACATCAATATCTTGTTTTAATAAATTCGTAGTATTTTGTATTTTTCCATTCAAATCTGACAAAGCCGATTTTATATTTTCATTCATTAGATTTGTCTGTTCTCTAAATGATTCTCCCTGCTCTCTTGCCACTTCTGAATACTCTTTTACTGCATTATGTATTATATTTTCCAACAATGCATTAGTATTTGATATTTCTTCCGATAATTGTTTCACCACTGAATTTATTTTATCTATCATTACAGCAGTTTTCTCATCAAATGAATTTCCCTGTTCTTTTGCTAAAACAGAGTATTCTTGAATTGTCTTCTGAACATTCTGCAATGATACAATATACTTTTCCTGCTCATCTGAAAATGCCTGCAATGACTTATTTAATTCACTTGCAACATCACTTCTTATTCTTTCGTTATTAGCAATTATTGTATTTTCAATGTTCGAAGGCAAAATATCCAGTCTTGATAATAATGACTTTGACTGCATGTCAAATTCTGAGTTTTGCTGTTTTATCTGTTCTATCATCTGTTTAAGTGCTAATACCATTTCACCAGATGCCGCAATATTATTTTGAAATTCATCAATTTCTTTTTCGAGTTCTTCAATCGTTTCCAGCATGTCTATCCGCTCCTTTATCTATAACTTAATTTCGCATTCGCACACTTTGCCAAAATTCCGTAATATAATTTGTCCTTATTCTTCCCTTTGTAAACTTCATCTACAAATTTTGATAGTGTTATATCTGTCACATTATTTCTTCCATCAAGATATTTTAAGCAATTCCACTTTGCGTCTTCTTTACACTCTGAATAAACCAAAGCTAACGTGTTAAATAAAACAGCCTTTTCTCCATCGTTTAATCTACTCCAAAGACGCTCAATTCGTGTAGCCTCAAATCTTCCCAAGCGATTCCAGTTTCCAACGAAGAGTAAAAAATCAAGTCTATACGAATATGAATTGCTGTTGATTCTTTCTATGTTGGATAATGTATTCCTACCGATTCCAGATATCAATTGCTTTGACACTTCATCGAATGTCATATTGCTATAAAAATCTTCATCCTCTTTAATTTGAATAAACGGAAGAACAAAATAATCCTCAATTTCTTCTGTAATCTTAACTGCATCGCAATCTCTATTATTGATTATAAACTCATAAAAATCCAAAAACTGCTCTTTGTGATGATACAAGAATTTTTCATAATACCATTTCACATATACCTTGACTACTTCTTCTAATGTAGATGCCCTGGACACATTAAAAATACTCTCCCTATCATTATCCATTGATGCAAAATAATCTCTTGATGTTTTTTTCATACGCTCCAACATACTTTCATCATCTAATACAAGTACTTGATGACCTGCAACAGTCTCCGTACATATGTCAATAATAATTTCAATCTTATTATCGTCTAAAGCTCTATATGTATACCAATCCTTAATGTATCCTGTTACATAAAGCATATATAAAAACTGCTTATAGGTTTCAACTGTTTTTACTGGATAATCCACTATATATGCTGTTTTGTTTCCACTGTAAAAATCGGAAAATATATCTATGAGGCGATCATACAGCATATCACTGGTGTCTTCTCCACAATTCAATTTATGGTACACATCAGAATAATCATTATTCATACTATTTAATATCTGTGGGAGATTATCCACTACTGTGTCTCTTTTAAGTAATGAACTAACAATATTGTTTTCCGATGGTTTCAGATATACTACATAAGATGTTACTTTTTCATCTGCTCGTCCAGCTCGTCCTATCTCTTGTACAAACTCATTTTTTGATACTGGCATTCCAAAATGTACTGTGCAATTTACATTTGGTAAATTGATTCCTATTCCAAGTTCTTCACTTGCAACAAGAATTCGACAATATCCTTGTGCAAACTGTTCGTACGAATCTTCTTTATCAGCCGTAAAGACATCTGCCTCATATCCAATTGCCTCAGCGACTTTAATAGATATATCATCATTCTTAGTAAATACCAATGCTCGCTCATTTCTCCTAACTATATCATCTGCTATGAGTTTTACCTGCTCATACATTTCATCAATATCATCTACTTCACGAAAATCATATCTTACATTATACTTTTCAAACAAAACTGGAGAAAAAAAGTTTTCTTGAGGTATCTTAAGCTGCTTCTGTATATCTTGAGCAACCGTATAATTAGCTGTTGCAGTAAATCCTAAATACCTTGCTTCTCCAAGATAACTTTCCATATTTCTTGATAGCATTAAATATTCCGGTCTAAAATCATGTCCCCAATTTGAAAGGCAATGAATTTCATCCAATACAACATAGGCAATTTCCTTTTTCCACCTTTTAAACGATCCAAATAAATTTCTATTTTGAAAAGTAGATGGTGTCAAAAAAATCAAATTGGTCGCTGGTTTAAAGAACGAAAAATCATTATCAGATTTTAAGTTAAGATGAGTTACATTGTCAAAATGATGAAATTTGCGCAAATTCCTAATCTGATCATGTATTAATATATCTGTAGGTGCAACCACAAATACAACTTGCGGTTGCAATATGCATGCAAAATAATAAATTAAAGATTTTCCACTTCCTGTCGGCATAATACATACCGCATGCCCATTTGTATTCATCACAGAACATAAGGCATCAAACTGACCCCGCTTAAACTTTTTAAATGGAGAGATTTCTTTTAACAAAAACTCCAAATCTTCTCTGTCAGATTTATCCAGTCTGTAATTTATTCTTGTTCCATACCTAAGTCTTCTTCTCAATCCACAGTCTTTTTCAAGATTCTTTACACAATAATTTGCTTTTGATTCAGCAGAAATCGTTTTTCCTGTTGGATCATCTATTACTTCTAATTGACATAATTCAACCTTTATAAGTCTGGAAAAAACTGCTAAATATTCATTAAGAATATCTACTGCTGCCGTAATCTCATCTTTATCACCCAATATATTAAGATGAAGTACTGTTTTTCCTGTTGGATTTAATAAATCAAGTAATATCATAATGTATCTATATACACGTCCATAGTCTAATTCATGATTAAAAAAATGCGTTTTCATATACTGCGGATAGTTTTCACGCTTAATATGCGAATCTCTAATCAAGAAATTATATACCAGTGCATGAAGACTTGGATACAATTCGTTCTTGTTTACATCTTCTGTACCAGTTCCCTTAACAATAAAGCCATAGTCTGAATCGCCTACTCCGCATGGAATACCACGTACAATATCGCCTTTTGCCAAGTCAAGATTCATATAACGTTCATAATCATCATAATCCAAATTCAAATTGCCGGCTTTACTATCCAAAATCTTCTGGTCTTCTCTGGCTTTTTGAGCCTTATTCAACTCAATTTGAATTTGTTTTTCCTGTTGCTTCTGTTTCTCCTCTTTTTCACTTTTCTTTGTATTAAGGTATTCTCTATATACCTTAATCACAGCTTTATTTGCAATTGCAAACCATTCCTCTACTGCTTCGGTTGCCTTATTTTCCTGCATATCATGCTGATTCACAAGTCTATCAATGAGCATTTGTTTTTCAAATGGTTCTGGTTTTTCCTTTTTTAGAGTATCTAATACCCCAACCTCATATGCTTTCATCATTCTATTAATTTTAGCGGTATCAGATGCAAAATAATCTGCAAATACACTTTTCAACTTTTTTTCGTCATCCAGCAAATCTGGACGTCCCAAAAACACGTCAGATAAGTTCAATTTCTAAGCCTCCTCTTGCTGCTTATTAGACTTGTGAATATCTGCTTCATCAACAAAATTAATATTTTTCTGATTTTCAGACAAATTCACTAACTTTTTCTCTATTTCCTGAATCTGTATGCTCAAATTACGTTCTTCCTCTATTAAATCATTTACCTGAACCACTTCTTTTCTCTGCTCTTCTGAAGGCATTTCAACAATGTCTTTCCATTTTTTTATTCTACTGCTCAGTCTTAAAGCCTTTTCTGTAACAATGTCTTTCTTACGTTTTTTATCCTGTAGCTCCTCAGTTAATTTAAATACTTCTATTTGCATCTCAAATACAGATGAAATTGATTTTGCTCTTTTCTGGTTTATTATAAGTCCCATGGAAACATCATCCCCGCTACCACGTTTTGTTAATACCGGAAGATATTCACGAATCTCAGACTTTCCAACTTCATCTCCATACTCAATGAAAATTTTGAGTATTGAACGATATAAGGCATATAATTCCTCTTTATTAGCATATGAATCATCAATTCCATCAGAACCTATAAAGACAGCAGTGGGCATCTTGTCTGAAATATAAAATCTAAATTCATCAATAGCATCATCATCACAAATTGATGTTGTTACATTTAGCTGACAATCATCATCCCATGGAATAGGCTCTAAAAATTGTCCATTTTCATCAATCAGTACACATTTCCCATCACCAATCTGCATACCAAATGAATAATCATCGGTGATTACATAAATGATCAAGGTACATCCATATGCTTTTTCCACCTTTCTTTCCTCAATGTTTTCAGAAAGGTATCTATTTTTATATTTATCTGAAACCTTTTCAAGTTCTTTCTCTGTAAATGGTTTTTTATTATAGTCTTCTTCTACACTTTCATACCAAGAACGCAATATACTTTTGGCTAGCTGATTCATTCTTTCAAAATTGTTTTCAGCATCATTTATTACTTGACTTTTTTCTGCTGTATTAACAAATTCAATTACATTCTTAATCGCCGCGTCTACTGCAAATTTTGAGCCAAACTCTGTACGAGGATAGTTGTCACTTCCATGTCCATCAGCAACCACACAAATGTGCATTTTCTCATCATCATAAAAATCAGATGCATCCTCACAAACTTTGTTTATCCTAGTATGATTATATCCTGTTTCGGTAGCAGAAAACGCAAAAAAATTATTGTTCACGTTTGCCTCCTAATATAAAATCAGGCTGCCTGCCAATGCAGGCAGCCTCAATGACTTACTTCCAGTCATCATCGCTCCATGTTCCCCATTCATTACTATCACTAGAAATAGGTGCATCACTATCATTCTCTATATCACTTTGAACATCTGCAACAATATTTGCGGCATCTTCTTCTGCCGTTGTTATATTATCAGATGATTGCTTACTATGACTTTGGAATTCTGATGCTCTTACACTCACTTTATGAATCATTTTCTTAAGTGTAGCAGTATCTCTTGCATCAAGAATTGCTTCTGAACTACCTGTAAACTGAGCTAGTACATTTCTATCAGAACCACTTTCAATATCAATTGCGATTTTAATAGCATATTTAAACCAATTATTCCGCTTAATTTGTTCTAAAGCTCCTTCCCAATTATCTGTAGGTCCTCCATCGCTTAATAATAAGATAACAGGTGCATATGCCCCTGTTTGGGAATTTAAAAACTCATTGCGAGACAACTTCTTGTCTAATTCTTTCAAGGCACCACCAAATTCGGTCATTCCCCCAGCTTGAAGCTCATTCCAAGAAGTAAAATCTTCTAAACTAACAGGACCAGAAGCAGGTGTAATCCATGAATTCCCACTAGAAAACTGAAGTATTGCAACCTTAATCTCTGCATCATCATTTGCAATAGCAACCTCCTTAAGCAAAGGAATACATTCTTCCATTGCAGAGTTAACAGTACCCATTTTTGATCCTGTCATGCTACCTGAAGCATCAACTAAATAAAATAAAGTCATTACCTTTCTAGGTGCTGGTATAGTTTCTTCCAATATAGACATAATAACTTCCTCCCGTTTAAATAATTGTTCCCGCATCTTTCGGGTTATTTGTACATTCAATAATAAAATCTTTCTTTATCGGTACAACTGCCCCAGGTGCTAGAGGTTTTTGATTTCCACTTGGAAGATTAACCTTCCAACTGATTTTGCTAGTATTCTTAATTCCATATACATTTGGTTCATTTGGATTAGCAACAACCAAACCTAATGATGATTCCACATCGTTCTGTGATGAATCTGCATGCCAAAGCATAAGTTTTGTTCCCGGATACAATGGCAATGTAACTGTACTAAATTGAATTGCATTCTGTACTGAAATCTTCTTTCCACATTCAATACATATATTTTCGCCTTGCTGCGAGATAAATGTCTCTTGCTTGCAATATGGACATTTGACGATACTTGCCTTTAATTTAAAAAATGCATCTAACCATTCCTTCTCAATTACTCTTGGCTGTTTCTTCATCATTACATCTTTACTAAATGCCCGTTCAAACAGCTCTCGAATATATACCGGATATATATGCCAAAATGTTTTTAGATTCTTATCCGTTCCTGGCACAGGTCGATTACTGTCATCCGCAGGATCATAAACAAAAACCGGTTCTTCACCATAATATCTACGTTCAAGTTCTTTTGTCATACATGGTGGTGTAGAACGTCTGCCCTCAAGCGGATGATTAATAAATAGTAGTCTAAATAAAATAATCGCTAACGAAAATCTGTCAGATTGCTTGTCTGGATCAGTTTTACCCGTTACAACCTCAGGTGCCATATATCTTTGCTTACCAAGAATACCTAAGTTAACTCCGTATGGCGAGACATTATCATTATCACAAATGAGTACATCTCCATTTTCTGGATTTATAAAAAAGTTTCCATTATTTATATCCTGATAACTATACCCACTATTATGTAACTCTCTAAATCCTTGTATAATATTTATTGCAGCATCTACTACTGCAGTAAAAGATTTAAAATGAACCTGTTTTTGTTTTTTAGTCCCAACAAAAAATTCTGTAAGCTCATAATATCCTGCTGGTCTCACATCCATGATATATCCAAATACGCCAGCATGAACATCCGTTATTCCTTGCGGCCACAAAAATGCTTTTGTAGGTGCACCTTTTTGAATATTATTTTCAAGATTCCTATAAAATTCCTGCTCTTTACCTCCAAATACACCCTTGTGGTACCACTTAAGAGCATATTCTTTTCCATTATAAGAAACCTTGTAAACCGTTCCCTGACCCCCAGATCCAAACTCAGCTAATACTTTAGCCTCTCCTCCATATTTCATTTTGACTGTATCGCCAACCTTTAATGTTCCCATGATTTCCTCCTATATGCTCAGCTTTGCAGCATTTTCTATTTGATTGATACTCTTCTTTTCTTGCATATTCTAAACCTTTCTTACCCGGATATAAATCAAGCATATTTGAGCTCATAAGTGCTTTACTCTGAAAGCTATCTCTTGAATATCCTATTGCTTTTGCTAAATCAATATCTATCCCTTTTTCTTCTTAATTTATCATTTGCAATACCATAGCCATCAGCTGTGACTGTGGCATCATCAATTTTATAGTCTGACTTCCAAACTGTAATACAATTGTATCATATATGGAATAACAGTCATAAACTACTCCTGTACAATTATTTTGTATTCTTTGTATAGGATGTTTTATTATAGTTTAGACTTTCCAATAAACAATGTCAATAGTTTTTGCAATATTTCGCTCTGCTTTTTATGCATTTTGCACAAATTAATGCGAGTCATCTTTTGTCTAACTCTAGTATAAGCAAATTTTTTTGCTTATTGGTCACTCAAAAAAGCGACAAAAAAACTTTCATTAGGAAGTCCTATTTTATACTTGTTTCCAATTCTTTCAGTTTTTCCAAACTGGCATGGTATTTTTTTATAGTATTTTGAATCATCCACTCTTCTCTGGCAGTTATTGTTCCATCGCTCCTGTCACCTTCCAGATAAATACTTAAATCTAATATCCAGCCTGACAACTGCATAATTTCTTCACCCCAGTCATGTATATTCTCAGGTGCCACCTCCATATCAGACAGCCGAATGAATTCTTCTCTTACTTTTAATATCCATTCCTTATATCTGCTTTGCAATTCCGTAAAGGAGAGTTTCCGATTATACACTTCCATTAAATCAACACAAAAGTCCTCAGCTTTATCTACAAACAATTTCAAATATTCTTTGCACTGCTTAATATACTCTTCTTCAGACATTTCATGTTCCTGCATTTTTCTTACTAAATCATACGATGAATTTTTGAAAATATATATACCATCAAGCACCTTTGCATTTGAATTTTTTCTATAATATTTGTTTTTTACATCATCTTCTGCCCAGATTGTATAATAGGCATATGTATGATTAACAATGTCTTTTGTATTCTTACCAAAATAACAACATATAACCTTTGCTGGCATATCTGCAAATAAAGCTTCACTTCTCTCACTTGAAAATACATTTGCATATTTTATAGAATCAACAATTTCCTTAGTTATTGACACAAGTTCTTTAAGCACTGTCTGTTTTTTTAATATAACAAATGCACTTAACCTTTTTTCATTTTCTGTACTCAATGATTTTATACTTTCCACTGTATATTTTTCCTGCTCTATGAAAATCTGTTCCGGCACATACTTCTTATATTCTGAGACTTTAAAGTAAATAGTTCCACCTATGCTGCTTCTGAATATTGGATGTTGTTCCATTCCAGGATTTTTGTTATTCCATGCACCTACTAACCTTTGAGTTTCTCTATAAATATCCTCTAATTCGATTTTTCCTTTATGCATTATAGATGGTGAAGTCATTGCTGAAAATAATGCACCTGTAAACATACTGTGATTACCATTTGGACCAAGTCTCGACTCTTCATCATCCGAGGAAGATGCATACACAGCTATTCCATGCCCCGCAAACATATCCAGTGACTGCTCCATACTTAAATGATTTGCACCTAACATTTTGAATTTACCGGAATAACAACAATCTAAAATAACAATCTTATTTTTGCATGGAAGTAACTCTATATAATTTATAATACTTTGCTGGTCAACCTGTCCATCACTAAATACTAAATTCTCAGAGCTTCCATGTCCCGAAAAATAAAAAACAAAAGTGTCCTCTGCTGAAAGCACTCTCTTAAACGAATCTATGCCTTTTGCCAATGCTAATGTGTTAACAATTCCATTATTATCTTCTCCTGTCACAAATCTGATATGCTCTTTTGCACACTTTAAACCAAATACAAGTCCTGTTCCAATAAGTGATAAATCCATTTTGTAAGAAGGAAGATCCGTTATTTTCATTTTTTTATAATTACCAACTCCAATTAAGAGTGCATATATATTATCATTCTTCATTCTTTCTCATCCTTAATACTACCCTTTCCGTCTTAAGTTCATTATTATATTTCATTTAATTTCTCAGCTCATAGTATTCAAAAACTATCATCCTAAAATAGGCTGTGCATATTCATCTAATGCAAAATTAATCGTCATAATATCAAACATTCCATGTTCAATAAAATATTTTACAATCAAGTCTCTCTTACTTCCCGGAGATAATGCATACTCTGCACTTGTCAGTAAATCTACTGTCTGCTCAATATTCAACTGTAATGCGATAGCCAGTGCTAGCACCGTCTGCTTTCTAGGATGGTACATTGGGTTACTTCTTATCTTTGAAAATAATTTGCGATCAATATTAGCTTTCTTATATACCTCAACATCTGTCATGCCACTCTCATCAATATATGAAAACAGTTTATCCTGAAAGGAATCTCCAATATCATTCATTAATTGGTCCAATGTGACTTTATCCTCAGAACTGATGTTTTTTCCTGTTTTTGTTATATTAGCATCTGGGGTGATAAGCATATTGTCTTGAATATCATTAACAAAATGAAGTTCTATATACTCATCAATTGAATTTTTTAGTTCAAAATTTGACATGTCCAATCCCTTTCTATTGTTAAATACTCTGACAAACACATCTCTTGTATTTATATCATCACTGCTTTATAGCTTTTTATAAAAAATATCGTACAGGAACTTTCTGATGTATAAATTGCAACAAAAAGCTGAAAAAATGACCCTGTACGATAAATTCATTATACACCAAACATTCACTGATTGGTAGACTAAATTCTTATTTTCTGTTTACCTGCTGAAAGGATTCTCCGTCCTTCTACTCATCCAGATACAGTTCCATTGCTTTATAGGCATTCAGAGCACTTGTATCAGCATCGTTAAATGTGCTTGAATATGTTTGTAAACTGCCCGATGGCTCTATTGCACAATTAGTTAATGATATGTATGCATCATAAAAATCTGATATAGCACCATAAGCATCCTTATATTCATCGGGTGGATTTTTTAATTTTTTCATTAATGCATTAACTTTATCCTGATTATCCTTAATACCGCTTATTTTACTGGTAAAACTTGAATCCGCATACAAATTATCTAATGCTTCATTAAAATCTGATACAAAGCATTCCTTTGGTCTTGTGTACTGATCTGTCTCATCGTCTTTCTTCTTATAGATTGCATTGTACCATACCTGCTTAATCAAATTACCACTGGACTCTGCAGCATCTGCACCTGTCAACATAGTGACAGTGGCTAATTTCAGATTGTCAGAATATTCCTCTACTCTTTGTTCATAATCCTCAGCAGCTTTTTTCTTCTGATACTGTGTCACTCCAAATATTATTACACTAACAACAACCAGTAGTGCAGCAACAATTCCTATGATACACTTTATTTTCCTTGTTACCTTTATTCCTGTTACCTCAACTTTTTGCGGTCTCTCATTTGCATCCTGTTCCGATAAAGTTTCAACCGGGCATCCACAATTTGGGCACTCTATCATTCCCTCTTCAAGTTCAGCACCACATTCCATACAATGCTTTTTCTCCTTTGTTACTAATATCCCACCACAATGTACACACTTCTTTGCTCTGTCTGATACCTGCTCTCCACAATATGGGCACACAATCATAGCCATATTTTTTCTCCTTTCAAACGTTACTCTAATTAGTTAATTGCGAAACTCATAATTTATCTTTATTGTATATGCAAATCAAACAATTACTAAGAAGGTACTATGAGGCGGTCGGCACTTAGATGCTGTATTTTAGCATCTTAGTACCGCTACCAGCCGAATGTAGCGGAAGCGTGCCTTCGTGTAATGTTTCATTTGCATATGCATTTACAAAAATTTAAGCGTTTCGCAATTACCTAGTTACTCTAATAGTTAATTGTTCCAATCCTTCTTTAAATTAAATTAGTCATAAACGCATTATAGAATGTACATTGAATTTTTTGGTCGCAAAAAAAGCGACAAATAAAATAAGGCTTCCAAAGAAGCCTCATCTTAAAATCTTAATATGTATACTGATTGATAAATTTTACAAATGCCGGGTCATCATGGTTTACAATCTCACATTCTGCTGCGTCCGGAATCTGAAATATTCCAAGTCCCTCCAGTGTCCAGTCTCAGACGGGGATGCCACGGTTACTTATTATCCTGTCTGCAAAAAAGAATGTGCAAAAGATTTTAAAGCATTATTTGATTTACTATAATTATGATTCTGTAATTATAATATTGTTTTATGCTATTACTAATTCATGCTATATTCATAATCTGAATTAACAATATCCAGGCAAGTCCATAGTAGGTAATGACTGCAACGAGGTCATTTACCGTAGTAATAAGCGGGCCGGATGCAACTGCCGGGTCGATTTTTATCTTATGAAAAAATAATGGCACTAATGTTCCGACCAGACTGGAGATTGCCATTGCCAAAAGCAGTGAGATGCCCACGCATCCGGATATCAGGAAGGCCGCACTTATTGAATAACCTTTAAATACTGCCACATAGATTTCCAGACATACCAATGCCATCATGCCAAGCAGCAGTCCGCTGGAAAATCCTACTTCTACTTCTTTTAAGATTAAACGAAGTTTATCTCTTCCTGTTAAATTTTCATCCATAAGTACACGGATTGTAACTGCCAGTGACTGTGTGCCAACGTTTCCTGCCATATCCAGTACCAGTGACTGGAAACAGATGACGATTGGCAGGATTGCCACAACTCCTTCAAATATGCCTACTACCGAAGAAACACCCATTCCAAAGAAAAGCAGTATAATTAACCACGGCAGCCGTTTCTTCAAACTGTCCTTTGTTGTTTCCTGAAGGTCTTCCTCTGCGGATAAACCGGCTAATTTTGCATAATCTTCGCCCAGTTCTTCATCGACAGCCTCCACGATATCCTGTGCGGTAAGAATACCGAGAATTTCCTTTTCTTCATTCACTACCGGCAGGGAATCTTCTGCATAATCTTTTATTTTCTCAATGCTTTCCGATATTTTTTCATGGTCATACAGATAAGGATAGGAATAGCTGATGAGAGAATCCAGCTCCATGCCTTCCCTTGCCACAATAAGGTCTTTCAAATCTATTGCTCCGCAAAATTTCTCTTTCTCGTCCACAACATAAATCGTTCCGATATTATCATTCTCTCCCGCCTGCATAATAAGTTCATGTGTTGCCTGACGTATCGTCAGATTTTTTCTGATGCAGATGAAATTTGTTGTAAGCAGACTGCCAATCTCATCTTCATCATAGGAATGAATTAACTGAATATCTGCTTTTACTTCTTCATCAAGAATCGGGCGGAGCTTCGCCTTAATGCTTTCATCCACATTTTCCAGAAGGTCTACGGCATCATCCGCATCCATCTCATTGACAACCTCTGCCAGTTTTTCAATTCCCAGTTTATCAATATAATCATCCGCATCGTCGACATAGGAAATAATCTCTGATATCCATTTGTTTCCAAGCACAGTATAAAGCCGGAGTCTTTCCTTCTTACTGAGCAGTTCCAGACTCTGCGCAATATCATTATTATGATAATCACGAAGTCTTTTCCTGATTTCATCCGCTGGCAATCCGGCTCTGATAATATCAACTATCTCACGCACAAAAACTGATTCATTTAATACTCTTTTTTCCATTTTCAGCCTCCTTCTGTCCTGTAAAAGGGCATAAAAAATCCACCATAGCAAAAGCTACAGAAATCTTCACTGCAACATTTTAATACGATGGATAAGGCTGTATTTTATAAATTCCGGCGCATCTGTGGACAGCCGGTAAATAGCCCAGGCACTTTTCCATCGCTGTATTTATACTGACTGTGACTATCACAACTGTCCATATCATCCGCCTCCTTCTGTTTTTGTTTTCCCTAGGTAATTGCGAAACTCATAATTTATCTTTATTGCATATGCAAATCAAACAATTACTAAGAAGGTACTATGAGGCGGTCGGCACTTAGATGCTGTATTTTAGCATCTTAGTACCGCTACCCACGCACTAGGGAGGGACCCGGTAAACCGGGAAGATTCCCTAGTGCCATAGCCGAATGTAGCGGGAGCGTGCCTTCGTGTAATGTTTCATTTGCATATGCATTTACAAAAATTTAAATGTTTCGCAATTACCTATGAAAATCATTTTCAAATTACGTTATATAACCATATTTCTCCATATATGCCTACCGGGCTTTATATATCCATGCACTTACCCTGGCTGAAACCGGCAATATACAGATACATCCCAGGTTTGCAATTATCATGACAAACAACTGCTGTATAAAAGCCTTTGAGTTAAGCAATGCTGACATATCATATCTATAATACTGACACATCATAAACAAGAGAAGTGATTCTCCAATTCCGGCAAAAAATAATGTATTCACTGTCGTACCAAGAATATCTCTTCCAATATTATTTCCCGATTTTCTAAGTTCTTTTTCTGTCAGGGAAGGATTACTTACATATATTTGAAAAACTGCTGATGACACAGATAATGCTGCATCTATAATTGCACCAAGCAGTCCCAGTAAAACAACCACAGTCATTATCTGAAAGGAACTGACATGGATTTTGTTATTCAGAAATGAAGCCTCATCGCCATACATATCAAATTCATTATATCCTCCCAGTCTTATCCGGTAAATACTATATCCACAGAAAATTATCAAAACCGCTATAACAATAATAACAGAAAGAAATGCACTGACGGTTTTTCTGTTACACCCATTTTGTGCAAATAACGTCAATCCTGTAAATATCATACTTCCTATAAACAATACCAGAAAAACCGAACTTCCATTTGCAATAAATTTTATACACATCCATAATAAAATCATATCCCCTGCCAGTACAAAAACACCTGCCACACCACGTTCTTCCCCTATTACTATCATAAGTATTATCAAAATAGTTCCTAATATTACTGTCATATGTTTTACCTTTCTTTCAAAAAACTTTTTGTGGAATAAAAGATTGCAACAACACATTCGGACACCGGAATCGCAACAACAATTCCGATTGCCCCCACCAGAAAACGTAACAATTCAAAAATAATATCATAGTTTAAAATGCTTGAAAAAGTATACTGATTTAACATTTTTACTAAAATCCATGGAACACTTCCACTCAGATAAGAAAAAAACAGCACATTTACCATTGTTCCCATAATATCCTTTCCTACCTCATGCATAGATTCCTTCAGACTTCCCTTGCTATCTTCCGTCTGCTTCTTCATGTATTCATCCGCTGCCGCACAAATGGTAATCGTAACATCCATGACTGCACCCAGACATCCGAACAACACACTTGCAAAAAAAAGTGCCGAAAAATCTTCATTTCCCTTCGTGTATTCCATCAGTTCAAATACCGGTCTTTCCCCATAAAAATATGCCAGACTGTATATTCCAAATATAATAAATATTGTTATCAGGGATGCCAGTACTGCTGCCAACGACTTCCGACAGATTCCATTCAGAAAAATCATTGTAAACAAAATAAATCCAACCGCCAGAAACAATGTAATCCTCAGAATATCTTCTTCTTTTAAAAAGAATTGAAGCGAATAAACAAATACCGCAATCTGCACAATCAATGTTCCAAGAATCAACAGACCTCTTTTTTCTTCTGTAACAAGCAATGCAAAGCAGAACAATCCTGTCAGAAATACTGCATAATCATCTCTTTTCAGTTTATTTACCACAACTGACATTTCTCCATTTTTTTCACTCATATAGACAAATACTATATCTCCTTTTTTATACTCCGTTGTATCCATCTGTGAGTAAAAAAAACTATTTTCTGTCACATATACCTCTCCTTTGTGCTCATGATTTTTTATTTTCAATGTTAATTTCTGTGTATATCGTGGTTCTTCTCCAGAATCGTCCTCCTTATTGTCAGCATCAACAACCCTGGCAATATCCGAGTCATACATCTCATAATTATATCTGACAATACCCGTGATACCTAATAGCATAGCAACCAAAATAATTATCTGAATTAGTTTTTTTCTCTTGCTCATATTTCTCTTGTCCTCTTTCCATTTGCTGAAAACATATATTTTCATATACTTTATCACAGACTCTTCCGAAAATCAAATAACAAAAATAAGGCTTCCGAAGAAGCCTCACTGTGTCCTAAATCTTTTGCTGCAATAATCTATGTTCCTCTCTACCCTGCTTCTTTCTCCCGCAGTGCCGTCATAAACAGATAAATTCCGCCAAACACAAGCACACTTGCCACCATAATCACAATCATCTGGTTTACAGTCACCACATGGCCGTGAAAAACCGGATTGCAGTCCAGCGTATCGCGGATAACCGTAATGGCTTCCTCCGGAAAACCACTGTCCTTCATCTCCCGATATACTCCGTTTAACATATGATTCTTCAGCAGCGAAGTACCATATGTACCAGGAAGATACGACAGCACTTTCTGCAGTCCCGAACCGAAGTTTGAAATCGGCATATACGCACCGCAGATAAATCCATACCCGGCACTGACAATCGTGCCGACCGCCGATAACTGTCCCTGCGTGGTAAGCGGATAACTGATGATACTGGAGATTGTGCTTCCGAACAATACCAGAAGAAGTTCGTCTAAAATAACCCATAAAACATCTGTGGCACTCATATACCATCCCATTTTACCGATGTAGCCAAGACACAGCACAAGTGCGATTCCATTGACCATCAGCGAATTTACAACTGTGGAAAGAAAATATCCCAGATAAATGGTCCGCCTGCTGACCGGTGATACATTAAAATCTTTCCTTGTTCCATTGGCCCGGTCCTGCACCATGGTAAGATTGACGCAGAACGTTACCGTCACACAGCTTACCGCAAGCAATGCCGCTGCAAGCTGTGCCGCAACCGTCCCATTTACAAGCTTATCCGATATATTAACCCATTCCTTTGTTGCAGACAAAAATGAATCTTTGTAAACTTTTGCGAGAAACGTAGCATATAACACAATCAGAATACCGGGCGTAATCATTGCAGAAAATAACATTCCCCTGTCTTTAAAAAATAATTTCCTGTTTCTGTTCACAAGTGCAATTACTGTTTTCATTCCTGCACACCTCCCATTCTATTTCCTGTCACGGCAAGAAATACATCATCCATACCGCCTTTTACCACCTCATAATCACGGAATAACTCCTGATGTTCCACTATCAGTTTTGTGGCTTCCTGTGTATTTTTTACCATAATTTCATAGCCATCCCGAATCTCTTTGTATGTATGATTCAGAGCCTTTATTTCTTCTTCACTGACACCATAAAGAGATATCCGGTCCTGCACATATTTATTTTTCAATTCCAGCGGCGTGCCTTCTGCTGCAATTCTTCCCTTTTCCAGAATCACAACATAGCCGGCACCTGCTGCTTCCTCCATATAATGCGTCGTAAGAAATACGGTCATATTTTCCTCTGTCCGGAGTTTCTCAATGATATTCCAGATTAAAAGTCTGGTCTGTGGGTCAAGTCCTGTCGTTGGTTCATCCAGAATCAGAATTTCCGGTCGATGAAGCAATGCCCTTGCAATATCGATTCTTCTCCGCTGTCCGCCGGATAATTTTCCCACCGGCCGGTTGATAAAATCTCTAAAATCCAAAATTTCCACCAGCTCCTGCAATCTCTTTTCAAATGCCAGCCCGGTAATCCCGTAAAGTGCCGCCCGGCTCTTTAAATTCTCCCTTACCGTAAGTGGTCTGTCCAGCACACTATCCTGAAATACCACACCAAACATTCTTTTCGTCTGATTGCCGGCCTTGTCAGCCTCTATTCCCTTTATCCACACATTTCCGCTATCCTTCCGGAGCTGCCCGCAGAGAATAGAAATCGTGGTACTCTTGCCTGCCCCATTCACACCAAGAAACGCAAACAACTCTCCCTGCTTCACCCGGAAACTCAAGTCATTTACCGCTCTGACATCGCCAAAACTCTTATTCAGATGCTCAATCCTGATAATATCTGACATATTCTACCTCCTGTTTTTATGACTGAATATCGCTGTAAATCCATTCCACCATATCCAGCTTTCCATTGCAACCTTATCACAGAGTTTTTCCGCGACCTCCAGTAGATGTGTGGAAAAAAAGATTGCCGTTCCATTTTCACACAATTCATGCATGGTATTTTTTAATAAATGAGTTGCTTTCGGATCGAGAGCAACGAACGGTTTATCCATAATCATCAGCTTCGGACTGTGAACCAGTGCCGCAATAATTTCCAGTTTCTGCTTTTTGTTCATTATCTTATATATTAATATACCACTTTTTCCATTTATGTCCAGTTCCTATCTGCTGACATGCATAATTTACCATATAAGATGCATTGTTGTGGTAAAATATAGCTGTAACACCCCGACCTAATCAGTTATAATAATCCGAAGAAGAAAGATGTATATTACAAATGAATCCAAATTATGAACCAGATTTGCACGGCCAATATAGATTTTGTCATAACCCGCATTACTGTTTTGTCTGACAAACTCCCTGTTCAGACAGTGCATTAAATGCTCTTGCCATTGATGAACCACTTGAATATGCAAGATTATATCTTGATGGCAATTTACAGATGTGGGTAGATGCAGAAGATTCTTTAGAATTATGATAATGTCAAAGTGGCACAGAATCTTTTGATGTATACTCGCAAACCAAGCTGTCACTCATTGTCCGAGTGACAGCTTGGTTACTTGTTATCCCTGATACCTTATTCTTTCAACCAGCGTTTCCTTTTTCAGATTACTGCTTAAAACGAGGGAAAGCACAATCTGCAAAAGGCCGACCAGCAAAATCATAGCAAGAATTGGTGTAATTGGAACATGATAGACATTCATTCCAAATATTCCATTATGCTTTGCATAGGCAAAGAGCGCGTAACCAAGTGGCAGACCAACGACAAGTGCTATACATATGGTGCCAACCGTAAAAATCAGTCCCTGTAACTGCAGACATAAATTTAATTGTTTATTTGTCATACCCACAGCCTGTAATACACCATATTCCTGCTTTTTTGTCGTAATATTCATGATCATGGTGTTTGCCATATTCATAAAACCGATGAATCCTACAACCGCCATAAACAGATAACAGCCAAGCTTCATCGTGCGAGCTGAGAATTCTGCAGATTGTAACTGCGCATGATAAGTATCCATTTTTATATGCGAAGTAT
>ERZ773252.715-NODE-715-length-37124-cov-7.232135_pt1 | contig 37124 bp, 30 predicted proteins | sample MGYA00580517_ERZ773252 | MGnify/ENA primary metagenome ERZ773252 (study PRJEB29015, sample SAMEA2737766) | human gut metagenome | biome: human gut; feature: human-associated habitat; material: faeces | place: China | collected 2012 ...
CACACACAAAAGTCCTACAAATTGTCTTCCGGGATGCGGACATGACCCGCGGAGTACTCCAAACTTGGAAAGACACGGATCATCAAAGATGCAAACATTCGGCTGGTTAGAGATCCACATTTTTTGAACCGAATTTCCAGCTGCATTTCCACATGAAATCCCCAAGTGTATTTCTTCTCGTAATATTACTTATTGTTCCTAGTAGCGGAGTGCTTTTTTCAATGCCATGGAAACCGCTGTTCCGATAACGAAACATACAATCGCCTCGACAACACCGTTCACGCCGACAAACGCTGCAATAAACGGGATCACTTTCGTCATGCCGAACTGCTCACGCATTGTTCCTGCGAACAGGGTTACCAGTGTTCCCATAAAAAATGTGGTGTTCAGCAACGGACAGCAAAGGCTGGCAAGCGTTACCGAACCTGCGGAAGGTATTTTCGTCTTCTTCAGTCCCGCATAGATCAGTCCGGTCAGCCATCCGTCCAGAATACGTGTCGGCACACATACCAGAAATGTGAATACCGGGTTTACGCCCAGAAGGAGCGTACCAAACGCGCTCATTCCAAAACACTGGATAAAACTCGTGATACCGAACACACCGCCTAAGATTGCTCCTGCCGCCGGTCCCAATGTTACAGCTCCTACCGCAACTGGTATGACAATCAGGGTAATCTCAAGACCTGCTGTCTTTATGTAACCAATCGGGGTAAAAGCCATGAGTAAGATGATGGCAACCAAAAGCGCCATCTCCACGAGATACTTCGTAGAAAATTTCGACTTCGTCATAGTCTTTTCCTCTTTTCTGTATACTTTGTTTATGGTTCCTGTCTGCCAGGAACTTTTTGCATCTTTTGCAGTATATCACTATGTGAAATATTTATCAAGCGGTTGGCGCCACAAGACCACATTTTTTCCGCCAGGTTCCCGCCAGATATCTTCCCACAAAACAGAGTACGCGGAACACCCAGTCAATTACCATGGCAGCCCACACCCCGACTGCCATCCATCCCATGTGAACACCAAACACATAACTGAAGCCGATACGGAAGGTAATCATGGAAAAAATCGACACGACCATCGTGTATTTTACATCGTTGCAGGCGCGGAGCATATTCGGCAGCACAAACGACGCCGGCCACAGGAAGATCGCCATTCCATCATGAATCATGACCAGAATGTAGGACAGGCGCGTCGTCTCCTCTCCCAGTCCATAGATCTGTAAAATCCACGGCAGCAGAAGTAAAATGATGCTGTTGATGACCGCCGTATAAAAATAGGTCTCTCCCAGCAGCTTTTTGGTGTAATAGCGCACCTGTCCTTCTTCTCCGGCTCCCACACAGCGTCCGATCACAGTAATCATCGCAAGGCTCATCGCCTGTCCCACAATACATCCCATGGAATCCAGACTGTTCGCCACCCCGTTCGCCGCGATCTGGCTGGTGCCGAACGCAGCTATGATGCTGACCACAAGCACACGTCCCAGCTGGAAGATACCGTTTTCAATTCCGCTCGGGATGCCGATAAAAAGAATCCGCTTCACAATCGTTGCGTCCACTTTAAATTTTTCTCTGGTGAGAAAGACCAGATTGTCCGGATTATGCAAAAGCGTAAAAAGCACCACTCCTGCCACACCGCGGGAAACCAACGACGGAATGGCGACTCCCGCTACTCCCAGTTTCAGCACATACACGCCGATTGCATTTCCCACAACGTTGATGACATTCATCAGCAGCGATATTTTCAATGTGATCTGCGCATTCCCCATCGAACGGTACAGCGCCGCACACGAGTCATACACTGCGAGAAGCGGAAATGAGAACACGGAGATAATGAGATAGATGATCGCATTCTGCATAACATCCGCCTCAATCTGTCCGAAGAATAATCCGAGGATCTGCCTGTGAAAAAGAAGTACCAGTACACTGATACCGATCGTGATCGCCGCCTCTGTAAACACAAGCTGTCTGGCAGACCGACAGGCTTCCTCTCTCCTTCCCGCACCGATACACTGTGACGTTACCACCGCACCGCCGGTCGCAAGCGCCGCCAGCACACTGATGATTAAGTTGTTAAACATGTCTACCAGCGACACGCCGGAAACTGCCGCTTCTCCCGCAGAAGAAATCATCATCGTATCTGCCATTCCCACGGTGATGGCAAGCGTCTGTTCTAAGATCAGCGGAATAATCAGTTTCCGCAAATCTTTTTTACTGAATAATCGATTTTCTGTTACTGTCTGTCTCACGTTCTTTCACTCCTTCGGAATGACAATAATACGCAAAACGGCAACTGTCAAGCTCGTGAAATAAAAACATAAAAACTCCCGCATGACAGACGCCACATCTGCCACGCGGGAGTTCTTTTCACCTATGTACTTTTCTTTGCTTATTTGCCAAGTTCTGCCTTTAACGCAGTGGTCAGTGCCGGAACGATCTTGTTGAGATCTCCTACCAGACCATAATCTGCAACGTCGAAGATCGGTGCATCCTCATCCTTGTTGATAGCAACGATGAGATCAGAATCCTCCATACCTGCAACGTGCTGGATAGCTCCGGAAATACCGATTGCGAAGTAGATCTGCGGACGTACCGTCTTACCTGTCTGTCCTACCTGTAAATCTACCGGCAGCCAGCCATTCTCAACTACGGCACGGGAGCAGCTTACGGTACCACCAAGTACCTCTGCCAGATCCTCGAGAAGCTTGAAATTCTCCTTGGAGCCAACACCACGTCCACCGGATACCAGAATCTTTGCATCCATGATGTTCGCTGTATTCTTAACAGCCTTCACAATGTTTAAGATCTCTACATATCTGTCATTCGGGGTGAATCCCGGATTGTACTCTACCACATTTGCCTTAGCGCCTGCAATCGGAGCGATCTTCTGCATAACACCCGGGCGTACAGTAGCCATCTGCGGACGGTTGTACGGGCACGCGATCGTTGCGATCGTGTTACCACCAAATGCAGGACGTGTCATAAGAAGCTGATTGTGCTGCTGCTCCTGTCCAGCTGCTGCGTTCAGCGGGAAATCGCCGATCTCAAGCATCGTACAGTCAGCAGTAAGACCTGTCTTCACACGAGCGGAAACAGTAGGTCCGAGGTCACGGCCGATTGCAGTTGCGCCAACCAGCATGATCTCCGGCTTGTACTCATTGATCACAGATGCCAGTGCATGTGCGTACGGCTCTGTTCTGTAGTCTTTTAACTGCGGATCGTCTACCACGATGACTCTGTCAGCGCCGTACTCAGCGAGCTGATCTGCCAGCTCCTTAACGCCGGAGCCAATCAATACTGCAGTTACTTCTGTGTTTAAATCCTTTGCCAGCTCTTTTCCTTTTCCAAGTAACTCGAAAGCAACGCCGTCTAATACGTTGTCAACCTGCTGTGCAAAGACAAATACTCCTTTATATTCTTCTAAACCCATTTTATTCACCACTTTTCCTTATATTTGTTAGATAATGTGCTTCTCTTTGAACTTGCCGATCAGGTATGCTACGGACTCATCCGGATCAAGGACAACCTTCTCGCCTGCGCCCTTACGTACCTTGTCAGATGCCTTTGCGATCTTTGTCGGTGATCCCTTTAATCCAAGATCAGAATCATCTACATCCTTAAGATCTGCTCTTCCCCATACGGTAACTTCCTTATCGTATGCGTCGAAGATTCCGCCCGGAGTCATGTAACGCGGCTGATTCAGTTCGGAAAGTGCTGTGATCAGGCACGGCATCTTTGCCTTTAACTCATGGTATCTGTCCTCGTACTGACGCTGAACAACGACATATTCTCCATCGATCTTGATGTCCTGTGCGTAGGAAATAACCGGAAGTCCCAGATGCTCTGCGATCTGCGGTCCTACCTGAGCGGTATCACCATCGATCGCCTGACGTCCGGTGATGATCAGATCGTAATCCAGATTGCGGAGTGCGCCTGCGATTGTGGTGGAGGTAGCCCATGTATCAGCTCCGCCTAACACACGATCTGTTACAAGGATTCCTTTGTCTGCGCCCATTGCCATTGCCTCACGAAGCACCTCGTCTGCCTTCGGAAGACCCATGGTAAGAACGGTTACTTCTGCGCCGTACTGCTCTTTTAATCTAAGTGCTGCCTCAAGACCTGCTTTGTCATCCGGGTTCATGATGGTAAGCATTGCAGCTCTGTCTAATGTACCGTCCGGGTTGAACTTAACGCCGCCCTTGGTATCTGGTACCTGTTTAATACATACTACGATATTCATGTATTTTTCACTCCTTATATTTTTATATTATGCCACGGATTACGACTATTTCAGTAATGCACCAGAGATAACCATTCTCTGAACCTCACTGGTTCCCTCGTAGATCTCTGTGATCTTTGCGTCACGCATCATACGCTCTACATCGTACTCTCTGATGTAACCGTATCCACCAAACAGCTGGACAACCTCTGTGGTAACAGCCATAGCAGTCTCTGCTGCGAACAGTTTTGCCTTTGCGGCCTCTACGGAATATACCTTCTGTGTTGCCTTTGCCATAGCAGCTTTGTATACAAGAAGCTGTGCAGCCTCAATTCTTGCAGCCATGTCAGCCAGCTTGAACTGTGTATTCTGCTGCTGGGCAATCGTACGGCCGAACTGCTTTCTCTCCTTGGTGTATGCGATTGCGCGGTCTAATGCGCCCTCTGCGATACCAAGTGCCTGAGCAGCAATACCGATACGTCCGCCATCCAGTGTGTGCATAGCGATCGGGAATCCCTTGCCCTCTACGCCAAGCAGGTTCTCCTTCGGGATTCTGCAATCCTCGAAGATCAGCTCGTATGTAGATGATCCGCGGATACCCATCTTCTTCTCCTTGGTTCCGAAGGAGAAGCCCGGAGCTCCCTTATCTACGATAAATGCAGAGAAGTTCTTCTTCTTTCTGCCTCTCTTATCCTCTGTTACGCTTGTGATTGCGATTACGATGTAAACATCTGCAACCTTACCATTTGTGATGAAGCACTTAGAGCCGTTTAATACCCACTCGTCTCCGTCTAATACAGCCTTGGTCTGTGCGCCCTGCGCATCGGTTCCTGCACCCGGCTCAGTCAGTGCGAATGCACCGAGCTTCTCGCCTGTTGCAAGCGGCTTAACGTATTTCTGCTTCTGATCCTCTGTACCGTAGGTCATAATCGGATCAATGCAGAGAGAAGTATGTGCAGAAACAACAACACCTGTTGTAGCGCATACCTTGGACAGCTCCTCTACGCACATTACATAGGTGAGCGGGTCACAGCCCTGTCCGCCGTACTCCTTCGGTACCGGGATGCCCATGAAGCCGAGCTTCTGCATCTTCTTCACGTTCTCAACCGGGAATTCCTCTGTCTCATCTACTTCCTGAGCGAGAGGCTTTACCTCGTTCTCAGCGAACTCTCTGAACAGGGAGCGCGCCATTTCATGTTTCTTGTCTAAAGTGAAATCCATGATATCATTTCCTCCATTATTACCTTATATTTTACTGAGCATCAACCGGGGTCTTTGTACGGTCAGCATTGTATACATAGAATCCCTTGCCGCTCTTTGCGCCAAGATTGCCGCCGCGAACCATCTTGCGGATTAACGGGCATGCGCGGTACTTGCTGTCGCCTGTCTCTTTGTAGAGAACATCCATGATTGCAAGGCAGATATCCAGACCAATGAAATCACCTAACTCAAGCGGTCCCATCGGATGGTTTGCACCGAGTTTCATTGCTGCATCGATGCCTGCGATATCAGATACACCTTCCATCTTAATGAAAGCTGCCTCATTGATCATCGGGATTAAGATACGGTTTACAACGAAGCCTGCTGCCTCATTTACCTGTACCGGAGTCTTGCCGATCTCTACAGAGATCTTCTTGATCGCCTCAACGGTCTCTTCCGGTGTATTCACACCTGCGATAACCTCGATTAACTTCATACGGTCTGCCGGGTTGAAGAAATGCATACCTACCATTGGACGGGTCAGTCCGTTGCCGATCTCTGTGATGGAAAGGCTGGATGTGTTGGATGCAAAAATGCACTCTGGCTTTGCAATCTTATCCAGCTCCTGGAATGTAGTCTTCTTAACGCCCATATCCTCGAAAGCCGCCTCTACGATGAGGTCACAATCCTTGCAAAGGTCTTCCTTTAAGCCTGGGGTAATCTTTGCGAGAATGCCGTCTACTGCTTCCTGTGTCATTTTTCCTTTCTCGACAAGTCTTGCATAGCCTTTCTTGATCTTCTCTTTTCCGCCGTCAGCCCACTCCTGCTTGATGTCGCAGAGTGCTACTTCATATCCGTCTACCTGGGCAAATGCTTTTGCAATACCCTGTCCCATTGTTCCTGCACCAATAACTCCAACTTTCATGTCAGTACCTCCTGAAATATCATATATATATATTCTAATAACTGATTCTATGCCTTTTAATAAATAGGAACAAAGATTCCTATTACGCAAAGCAAGAACTTCTCCGGTGCCGCCCACAGGCTGGCGCCGGTTCAGAAGTTCTCATAACTGCATTAGTCTCTCTCAACGATGGTAGAGCATCCCATACCACCACCGATGCACAGAGTAGCAAGACCTCTCTTTGCGTCTCTCTTCTGCATCTCATGTAATAAGGTAACAAGGATACGGCATCCGGAAGCTCCTACCGGGTGACCAAGTGCGATTGCACCGCCGTTTACGTTTACCTTGGACATATCAAACTTCAGATCTCTTGCAACTGCAACAGACTGTGCTGCGAATGCCTCGTTTGCCTCGATCAGATCCATATCATCGATGGTAAGTCCTGTTCTCTCAAGTACCTTTCTGGTAGATGCAACAGGTCCGACACCCATGATCTCAGGCTCTACTCCGCCGAGTGCTCCGGCTACCCATGTTGCCATCGGCTTAACGCCAAGCTCTTTTGCCTTCTCCTCGCTCATAACAACGATTGCAGCTGCACCATCGTTAATACCGGAAGCGTTACCTGCGGTTACCAGTCCGCCCTCTTTGCCGGAGCAGCATTTTAACTTGGACAGTGACTCAGCTGTTGTGCCAGGACGCGGTCCCTCATCTTTTGCGAACATAACGGTCTCTTTCTTAACCTTAACCGGAACCGGAACGATCTCGTCATCGAACTTGCCCTCAGCAATTGCCTTCTCACACTTCTGCTGGCTGTTTGCAGAGAACTCATCGAGTTCTTCTCTTGTAAGGCCATACTTCTCACATACGTTCTCAGCTGTGATCATCATGTGATAATGGTTGAATGCATCAGTAAGTGCATCGTTTACCATGGTATCAATGATGGTCGCATTGTTCATACGATATCCAAAACGAGCCTTCGTCATGGCATAAGGAGCCATGGACATGTTCTCCATACCACCTGCAACAACGATATCTGCCTGACCAGCCAGAATCATAGTAGCTGCTTCATTGACACATTTCAGTCCGGAACCACATACAACGTTCAGAGTAACTGCCGGTACTTCGATCGGAAGTCCTGCCTTGATGGAAGCCTGACGTGCAACGTTCTGTCCCTGTGCTGCCTGGATAACACATCCCATCAATACTTCATCTACCTGCTCCGGCTTTACGCCAGCTCTGTTCAATGCCTCTTTGATTACGATTGATCCCAGCTCTGCTGCCGGAGTATTGCTCAGTGCTCCACCCATCTTGCCGATAGCGGTACGGCATGCGCCTGCTAAAACTACTTTCTTTGCCATTTTGAATTCTCCTTTCAGTTTTACACAAAACCCCGCGTGTACGGGGAATTTGTTCCTCTTTAAAAATAATTTTGCCGAAAAACGCTGTTAATTTTTTAACAATCTTTTTGCTAAAAAAAATAAATTCAACTTTGCAGTTAAAATTTATGTTTCTCCCTCTTTTTTTCACAAGGTGCATTTTAAATAATCGGCGTTTTTACTAGCTTTTTAATACTTTTTCATGCTACCATATTTCACTCTTAAATGCAATAACTTTCTTCTTTTTTCATCTTTATAAAGTTTTCTTTACGCTCCTTTTTCCCCCTCTATACGTCTGTTTTACAGTCTTTTTTTGTTAAAAATTTATCATGCAAATTTTATTTTCCAAACAAAAGCAAAGCGATTCTTGTGTACTTTTCACAAAAATCGCCCTGCTGCCATTCTGCGGTTTTCCGCACTTTTTTCACTTCTAATAGAATACATGGTTTCCAATTACGGTTCCCTGTATGATGCCGTTATTCTGTCTGAAATACAGGCAGCCCACCGTAATATTGCCGTTTAGCACATCCTGCGCCGCCTGAAGGCAGCTTCCGTCCACACCCGCTTCCAGACGGTACGCCAGTCTGCCGCTCGCCACCGGCGAGAACTGACCGCTTTGGTAAATCACACCCGAGACAGAGTTCGGAAAATACGAGCTCTTCACACGGTTTATCACGACGCTTCCGACCGCGAGCTTCCCGTCGTAGGATTCTCCGCCCGCCTCGCACTGGATGATTGCTCCAAGCAGGTACTGGTCACTGTCCGTCGGCACATAGACCACGGTGGAGGTATCCTCCTTCTCCTGCTCCTTAATCGCCGCCAGACGCGCAGCGTCCTCCTTCGCCTTCTGGATCTCCAGCTGCTTCTCGTACTCGACCATCTGGTTGATCTTATCCTCCAGGTTCGCGACGTTGGACTGCGCATCCGCCAGATCTTCCTGTGTCTGCGCCAGATTCGCCTTGGTGCTGTTGATGAGACTGCTGACGTTCGCCTGCTTTTTCTTCATGTCATCCTGCATCGCCACCAGCTCGGTCATATCACTCTCCAGATCTTCCTTCTGGGCGGCTATCTGCTCCTGCAGATCCTGATATTCCACAAGCTTTTTTCTGTCGTAGGCGTTGATGTCGGTAATATATTCCGTGCGGTTCAGGAAGTCGGAAAAAGATTCCGCCTCCGCAAGCATCTGCCATACCGGCGTGCTTCCGTTCTCATACATGAACTGAATCCGCAGCTTCATATCCTCATACTGTTTCGCAGACTGTGCCTCCGCCGCAGCCAGATCCTCCTTCGCCTGGTCAATCTCCCCCTGTTTGTCCGAAATCTGCCCCTCCAGGTCATTGATCTGTGCGACAATATCGGAAAGCTGACCGTTTAACCCGCTAAGATCCGACTCCAGTGCGTCCTTTTTGCCGGAGATGTCATTGACGGTATCCTCGGCATCCTTTTTCTGATCTTTCAGATCCTCAATCTGATTCTTCGCATCATTTATGTTGTCCTGTGTCGTCTTGGCATAAGATGTATTTGCCAGAAGCAGGCACATTACCAGCGCTGCTCCTGCCACGCGTCTCCACGGAATCTGTATCATAAGTACCTCTTTCTCCGGAAAAGTAGGATTTTCTTTCAAAAACCCCGGTTCTAAGAGTATCATATCAGATTGTATTTCAGCTTTCAATATGCTATCATAGAGGGAAGATAAAGAGGATTTTGGTATGACAATACCGGAAGAGGGGGAGATAAGCATGCAATTTGTCAAAACTGCTGATCTAAAGCCCGGTATGCGCCTTGCAAAGCCAATCTACAACAGGATGGGGGTTCTGTTATACGAACGGGATACAAGGCTCACGATCCAGGGTATTAACAGTATTGAGAATTTTGGTCTGATCGGCATTTTTATTCTGGAGCCGGCTGAACCGCTGCCGCCGCTTTCGCGGGAAGATCTGGAGTTTGAACAGTTCCAGACCATCTACATGTTCAAGTTAAAGGACAACATGGACAAGCTTGTCGACAATCTTGTCCCGTCCACACTGCTCTCGCTGGTCGATGATATCCAGCGGCATTACGGCAGTCTTGACCACAAACTGAATTTTACGCAGACACTCCGCAGTTCCGCGGACTTTGTATACAAACACTCGATCAGTGTCGGTATCCTATCCGCAATGATCTCCAATGAGATGCAGCTCCCGGCAGAAGATATCCGGGCGCTGATCACGGCTTCCCTGCTGTATGATTTCGGTTATCTGTATGTTCCGCAGGCCATCCTCGACAAGGGCGACGACCTCTCGGACAGCGACCGGAATTTTATCCAGATGAATCTGGAACGCGGTTATGAATCAATCCGCCCGCGCTATGAGGAGTGCAATCTTCCGAAGATTTCCTTAGAGATTATCCAGCAGTTCATCTTCCAGAAGAGTCAGACCTTAAAGATCAAGGATCCTTCCCCGGAGACACGTCTGCTCTGTGATATTTTAAAGGTGGCAGATCAGTTTGACCGGCTTACCGCCATGAATATTAACAATCCGCCGGTCTCGGAGGTTGCCGCGATGTCTTTTTTGCGCAGACACAGCCGGACCTACAATCCGCGCGTCGTTGCCGCACTGGCGGAATGCATCCACATTCTCCCGACCGGCGCGTGCGTTGATCTCTCCGACGGTGAGAAGGCGCTCGTCCTCGTGGAAAATGCCGCGGATTTTACCCGCCCGATGATCTTAAAGTTCTCCAACAATATGATCTACGATCTGAGTGATCCGGTCATCGGAGATTCCCTGCGTGTGACGGACATCATGAAAACCATGGACAACCGGATTGCGATCGACGAGGAGGCGCTCGAGCATTTTGTCGCAGACCGGTATATCCGTGAGACGGCTGACCGTTTCCGGCAGAAAAAGCTTGCCATCGCACAGCGCAAGCAGAAAGCTGCCCAGAAGAAGAGCATGGATGATCTTTTGGACAATGCCAGAGTGCTTACACCTCCGCCCATTGCACCGGCACCGGAAGAGGACGTTTCCCCGATCAGGAAAGCGCCCCGCAAGCGTGTGAAACTGGTTTAATATTTTATGTGCAGGGTGGGAACGGCGTATCGTTCCGGATGCAGCTAGAAATGCCGGATTTGGCGGTTAGGATGCTTCACACCGGGCTGCATCCGGAACTTATATCCTCTCCCCCTGCATATACAGCGCAGTTATTTTGCTTCCACATAAGGATTGTTTTCCGCCATCCGGCGCGCCTGGCGCGGAGTACAGTGGTAACGCTCCTTAAACATCCGGTAAAAAAGCTTCTGATTAAAGAAGCCATGCCGCTCCATGATCTCCTGTACCGGATCGTCCGTGTGCAGCAGATCCTGATAGATATAATTGAGCCGCACCTGATTTACATAGCGCATAAACGAAGTACCGGTGCTCTGCTTAAAGAACCGGCAGAAGTATTCCCGGTTGAGCCCCAGTTCATCCGCCGCTTCCTGCAGCGTCATTTCTTCCCGGTAGTGATGATCCACATACGTACAGATCTGCTCCAGCCGCTCCATATTGCCCGCCCTCGTCTGCGTTGCCACCAGGGAGACCGGTTCGGAAAAATGTTCCACCAGACATGCCAGCAGTTCCAGAATCCGCGCCGTGCTTTTTAACCGGTATGTTTCATTCTGATTTACATAAAGCACCGTCAATTCTTTCAGATACCCACAGATCTCATTGTAATATTCCTGCTGTCCGGGAAGGAGGCGCTGCCCCGCACAGCGGATCGCAAAAGGTTCCGCCTCCGGCAGATAGCGCCGCAGAAGCTGCCTTGACACGTGGATACAGATTCCCATCGTCTGCGGCAGCGCATAAATGACTTCATGAATTCTGGCATAGTCCATCACAATCGCGTCCAGCGGATTCAGCTCGTATTCCTCGCCCTCCATATGTACGGTGGCATGCCCGTTTAAAATGTAGAGAATCTCCATCTCCCGGTGCCAGTGAAACGGAGAGTTATGATCCATCGTAACAAACCGGATATCAAAGCCGACATCCGGTTCGAGTGTGACATTTTCATATGTATTTTTCTGTTCTTCCATTTTTTCTCCCAAAAGTCAATATCGCCCAACTTTTTACTAATATCTTATCTATAATATTACCATATTTCCGTGTATTATAATAGCTGTCAAAGGGAAAACCTTTGATGAACAAGTAGAAATATACCAATTCAATAAAGGAGGAAATTATTATGTTAGCAAAAATCAAAGCATTCTTCATGGAGAATATCGACGGAGTCGCAATGGGTGTTGAAGCAATGTACGGAGTTGACATTCATCCATATTACAACTAATCCCGGAGCAACGCCATGACAACAGAAAATTTTACCAAAAAAGAGCCTGTAACGGTGCGATGAGTTCTCATCCATCCGTATACAGGCTCTTTCTTATTTCATAGGAAATACATTGGCACATTAATGTATGAAAGTGGGTCCTTCCTATGAAATAAAAACCGCTCCGCGCGGATGCGCAGCTCGCGGTATGGAAAATATCGCTTTGCGAACCGCTCGCGCGCGGAGAATCTCGCAAGCGAGATTCTTTTTTTGTTTATAAATTCTTCACTTTCGCAATATCAACCGGCGTCAGCGTATCCATCGCTGTCTCAAGGCTTCTTGCAAGTGCGTTTGCCGTATCCATCGCTGTGATACAGTACACGCCGGTCTCGATCGCATTTCGGCGGATCAAAAAGCCGTCGCGCGTCTTGTCTCCATTGCCCTGTGTCGGAGTATCGATCACAAGATCAATCTTATGACCAAGGATCAGATCCATGACGTTCGGGGATTCCTGTGTGATCTTATTGACACGCAGCGCATTCACCCCATGCTCCTGCAAATATTTTGCGGTGCTTCTGGTCGCGTAGATCTTGTAGCCGAGCGCTTCAAAGCGCTTTGCAACACCAACGGCCTCCGGCTTGTCCGCATCCTTTACCGTCATAATCATCTGCTTATATTTCGGCAGTGTCACTCCGGCACCAAGGAACGCCTTATACAATGCCTCGTTGAATGTCTTTGCAATACCAAGGCACTCACCCGTGGACTTCATCTCCGGTCCAAGGGAAATCTCCGCTCCGCGCAGCTTCTCGAATGAGAATACCGGCATCTTGATGGCAATGTAATCAGCCGTCGGTGCAAGTCCCGGCTCATAGCCAAGTCCGCGGATTGTGTTTCCGATAATGACCTTCGTTGCGAGATCGACAATCGGAATACCGGTCACCTTGCTGATGTACGGCACGGTTCTTGAAGATCTCGGGTTTACCTCAATGACATAGACCTCTTCATTCATCGCAATAAACTGGATGTTGATGAGTCCGATGACATGCAGTGCCTGTGCCAGGCGCTTCGTATATTCCACGATTGTCTCTTTTACATGATCGCTGATCGTCGGTGCCGGATAGACGGAAATACTGTCTCCTGAATGGACACCGGTTCTCTCGATATGCTCCATGATACCCGGAATCAGGATGTCCGTTCCATCACACACAGCGTCGACCTCGATCTCCTTGCCCTGCAGATATTTGTCAACAAGGATCGGGTGATCCTGTGCAATCCGGTTGATGATGCCGATGAATTCCTCGATCTCATCATCGTTAAATGCAATCTTCATGCCCTGTCCGCCGAGTACATAGGACGGGCGCACAAGCACCGGATAGCCCAGTCGGTTCGCCACTTCCTTCGCTTCCTCCGCGGTAAATACCGTTCCGCCTGCCGCTCTCGGAATTTTGGTCTTCTCAAGAATCTCATCGAAGAGCTCACGATCCTCCGCAGCGTCGACGTCCTCCGCCTTGGTTCCGAGGATCTTCACACCCATCTTCATCAGGCTCTCGGTCAGTTTGATCGCAGTCTGTCCACCAAACTGCACCACCGCACCGTCCGGCTTCTCAAGTTTTACGATGGCTTCCACATCCTCCGGCGTCAATGGCTCAAAGTACAGCTTATCCGCAATATCAAAGTCTGTTGATACGGTCTCCGGGTTGTTGTTGACGATGACGGTCTCCCAGCCTTCTTTTGCGAATGCCCAGGTACAATGTACAGAGCAGTAATCAAACTCAATTCCCTGTCCGATACGGATCGGTCCGGAACCAAGTACCAGCACCTTCTTGTTCGGGTGCGTCTCTTCCGCCTCATTCTCGCTGCCGAATACGGAATAGTAGTACGGTGTGGTCGCCTCGAACTCCGCCGCACAGGTATCTACCATCTTGTATGCTGCCACAATACCGTTTGCGTAGCGCATATCATGGATCTCTGTCTCGGTCTTTCCGGTCAGTTCTGCGATCACCTTATCCGGGAACTCGATTCGTTTTGCCTCTTTTAACAGTTCTACCGTAAGCGGCTCGCTCTTTAACTTCTGCTCCATCTCAACCAGGATTGCCAGCTTATCGATGAACCACTTATCAATCTTGGTGATGTCGTGAATCACATCGTAATCCATACCGCGGCGCAATGCCTCTGCGATCACCCAGATTCTCCGGTCATCCACAACGTGAAGCTGTTTTACCAGTTCCTCTCTGGAAAGTCCGGTAAAATCATAGGACATCAGGCTGTCCACATGCTGCTCTAAGGAACGGATCGCCTTCATCAAGGCTCCCTCGAAGTTATTGCAAATACTCATAACCTCTCCGGTTGCCTTCATCTGTGTGGTCAGTGTACGTTTTGCGGTAATGAATTTATCGAACGGCAGTCTCGGAATCTTGACAACGCAGTAGTCAAGCATCGGCTCAAAGCTTGCGTAGGTTTTTCCGGTGATGGCGTTCTTGATCTCGTCAAGCGTATAGCCAAGCGCGATCTTTGCAGCAACTTTTGCAATCGGATATCCGGTCGCCTTGGATGCAAGCGCGGAGGAACGGGACACTCGCGGGTTTACCTCGATGACGCAATACTCAAAACTCTCCGGATTGAGTGCATACTGCACATTACATCCGCCCGTGATATTTAATTCAGATATAATATTTAAAGCAGAGGTACGGAGCATCTGATATTCCTTGTCGCCCAGCGTCTGTGACGGTGCGACTACGATGGAGTCACCGGTGTGCACGCCGACCGGATCAATGTTCTCCATATTACATACCGTGATGCAGTTGCCGTTCGCATCACGCATTACCTCGTACTCGATCTCTTTCCAGCCTGCGATGCAGCGCTCCACGAGTACCTCTCCGACACGGCTTAAACGGAGTCCGTTTGTCAGGATCTCGATCAGCTCGGTCTCATCGTGTGCAATACCGCCGCCGCTTCCGCCAAGCGTGTACGCCGGGCGAAGCACAACCGGATAGCCGATGGTGTTTGTGAACTTAATACCATCCTGCACATTGTGCACGACCTCGGATGCCGCACAAGGCTCTCCGATCTTCTCCATCGTGTCTTTGAATGCCTGGCGGTCTTCCGCCTTGAAAATAGTCTCTGCGGTCGTACCGATCAGCTTCACGCTGTACTTATCCAGAATTCCTTTCTCGGAAAGCTCCATGCCGAGATTTAATCCGGCCTGTCCGCCAAGGGTCGGAAGGATGGAATCCGGCTTTTCCTTTGCAATGATCTGCTCTAACACCGGCACGGTGAGCGGCTCGATGTAGACCTGATCTGCAATGTCTTTATCCGTCATGATAGTCGCCGGGTTGGAATTGACCAGAACGACTTCCACGCCCTCTTCCTTCAGGGAACGGCATGCCTGTGTTCCTGCATAGTCGAACTCCGCCGCCTGTCCGATGACGATCGGACCGGAACCGATTACAAGTACCTTCTTAATCTCCTGATTTCTTGGCATTATTTCGCTCCTCCCATCATGTTGATAAATCTGTCAAACAGATATGCAGAATCCTGCGGTCCCGGACACGCTTCCGGATGGAACTGCACCGTGAAAATGTTCTTGCCGACATAGGAAAGTCCCTCGTTCGTTCCGTCGTTGACATTGACAAACGCCGGTGTCGCCACCTTCGGGTCCAGAGTATCGGTGTCTACCACATAGCCGTGATTCTGTGAAGAAATGTAGACGCGGTTCGTCGCCAGATCCTTGACCGGATGATTGCCTCCGCGGTGTCCGTACTTCATCTTGTGCGTGTCAGCCCCCGTTGCAAGCGCCATGAGCTGATGTCCCAGGCAGATTGCAAAAATCGGCGTATCGGATTCATACAGCTTGCGGATCTCTGCAATGATCTCCTTGCACTCTTTCGGGTCTCCCGGTCCGTTGCTTAACATAATGCCGTCCGGGTTCGCCGCCAGAATCTCCTCCGCAGAAGTATGTGCCGGGTATACCGTCACCTCACAGCCTCTCTCTCGTAAGGACTGGGCAATATTGCGCTTTGCTCCAAGGTCAAGAAGCGCCACTTTTTTCGTCTCAGGGGCATTTCCCTGCTTTTTTAATACTCGTTTTTCCGTACAGGTAACTTTATCTACCACGTTGCCTGTCGTGTATGCTTTTAATTTAGGAATGATTTCTTCTATATTATAGTTCTCATTCGTCGTGATCATACCGTTCATCGTTCCCTTCTCACGAAGGATCTTGGTAAGCGCACGCGTATCAATTCCGGCAATTCCCGGAATATCGTATTTTGCGAGAAAATCCTGAATCGTCCCCTCGCACCGGAAATTGCTCGGCATTCTGGACAGTTCCCTCACGATATAACCGTCCGGCCACGGCCGTCCCGACTCCATATCCGGCGTGATTCCGTAATTTCCAATCAGCGGATAGGTCATCACAACTGCCTGTCCCGCATAGGACGGATCGGTCAGAACCTCCAGATAACCGGTCATCGATGTGTTAAACACGATCTCACTGATGACCTCTCTGGTGGAACCAATGCTGGTTCCTGTAAATACATTCCCATCTTCGAGTATCAAAAAAGCTTTCATTCGTCTCCCTGTCCTTTCACTTTTTTCCCAAAAAAAAAAACGTTTCCGTTTTTCTTCTTTTTTCCAGAACGCACATGCACACGGTGTGTGATGCATCGTCTTCGTGCCATTATGGGCAGTGCTATGCCTTTTTCCTAAATTGTAAAAAGTTTATCATATCATAGGATATTTTTCAACCTTTTTCCGAAATCAAATAATGTATAATTTTTACACTGTGATGTATAAAAATTATACATTATTGCCAAACAGATTCCTAGTCCTCTCTTATACGGATCAGAATACAGCCTGCCAGCAGCATAAGCAACGTTAAGGCAGAAAGCTGTGGCAGCCATTCCACGATGCCTTTACCGGTTCCATCTGAGGCTGTCGTTTGAACAATCCCTGTCATACAAAAAGCTGCACATATCATCAATGCGTTCATTTTCGTTTTTACAATAAAAGAAATGAGCAGAACTGCAGCCGTCAGAAAAACTATATACAGAAGCATTCCTAATATTTCTTCTCGCACAAGACTCCATATCGATATCACCGTCTGCGTCCCTTGTTCAGAAATCACCAGAAGCATCTGTCCTCCGGTTCCATATCGTGCTGTTCCAAGCAGAAATAATATGCCTGCCGCACTGCCAACACATACGACACTCACCAGTACACGTACAAAAAATCGTTCCAGATACAACCATTCCTTTTTTATTGGCAGGATGTATAGTCTGTAACAAGTTGCATATTCAAATTCATTCGCCCACGCATCAAAATGCAGCAAAATAATCAAAACTGTAAAAATCAAAAATAATACACTGTTTCCAGAAAAAGCCTCTTTCCATAACCATGCAGCCTGAGGCACAACCGGACAGACCGGTTCCTCTGTTCCGCTCTGCTGATATGCTTTATGTAACAGCATACGTGCTCTCCAATCAGCAACACTCCCTCTGAATATGCCCGTATACTCCACTTCCTCTCCCAGTTCCTCAATCGCTATTAAATTTTCGTCTTCCTCCAGCACCGTCCTGCGAATTCCATTCTCATCCCAAGCCTGTTCCCAATAATAACGCAACCGAATATTGGTCTGTTCGTACTGTTTCCATGCATTTAGCAATAAACTGGCATGTGCAAATTTTTCTGCACTATTGTCCCCCCATAGTTCCATGCACTGCCTCTGATACTCAGATTCCCAGATCGTAATATCTTTTGCATTTTCTTCCAGTTCTTCCAACACTGTCTGCGCATAATTCTCATACTGTGTAACATAGTAAAATCTATATGCAAAAACAACCGCCAGCGCCCCTACTATCCAGACCAAGTAATTTTTCCGGCTAAAGAAAAGCTGTATTTCATTTTGCAAAAATGCTTTCATTCTTATCTGCTCCATACAAATTTTTGTAAAATTCTTCAAGATTTTCAAACCTGCCTGAAAGATCATCAAGCTTTCCATCAAAACAAACAATGCCATCGTCAATAGCAACGATTCGATCTGCAATCTTTTCCATTTCCGAAAGTTGATGGGAAGAGATCAAAACAGCGCTCCCCCTCTGGCGAATCTCCTCGATTTCCCGTCGCAGACGAAAAACTGCTTCCGGGTCAAGGCCATTGGTCGGCTCGTCCAGAATTACCAGTTTGGGTTGATCCACAATCGCTATTGCCAGATTCAGTCGCATTTTCATTCCCATGGAATAAGTTCCGGTGCGATCCAAAAGTCTGTCCCCCAGATCTGTGAAAACGGCAAGTTCCTCCACCCGCTCTTTGGGTACCTTTCTGGCTGTTGCTGCCATCCGCAAATTCTGTATACCACTTAATTCCGGATAAAGAGCGGGGACTTCCATGGCAATTCCAATCTGTTTTAATGCTTCTAAGCGGTTGCTTTTGATGTCATTCCCACAGATTCTGATTCTCCCTCTATCTGTCCTGTATAATCCACTGATGCATTTTATTGTAGTCGATTTTCCGCTCCCATTTGGTCCTAAAAGTCCTACAATCTCCCGTTCGCCCACGGAAAAACTTAATCCCTTCAGAATCTTTTTTCTTTTCTTAGACTTTTCAATATCCTCAACCTGTAAAACCTTCATTCCGCTCTCCCCTATATTCTGTCTTTTTTCCCGGATACAGTACACGTTATTATCATAATCAAAATACAGCTGAATGTTAGTTCCAATACCGCATATAGCCATGTGATCCTTTCTGATCCCAGCGTCACATTCCAGCAGGATCCAATCGCAAACGGATTATATGGTTTTCCCCAGCCTGTCAACTGACTGTATCCTGTAAGTACGTTTGCTGCTGCCACCACGAAAATTCCGCCCTGTGAATGCTGTATCAGCACTCGAATCCCGCTTCCAAGCATTGCAAAAAACAAAACTTTTAATACTGCAAGTATACACATATATAACAAGAAACGATATAACGGAAGTGATCCCAACGGATAAGTTGTATACAACATGACTCCTCTTCCTCCGTCTGTATACTTATAATCCGCATACATGCGGGCTAGCCCCTCATAGGAGTAATCTTCCAAATGCTCGTATGAATAAAACCCCTTATAGGTTTTAGCATCCACAAACATATGGCTGTCAATCCCATTAAAGCCGTATCGCATTCCCCAATACAAAAACCACACACCTATTCCAATCACACACACAACTCCTGCCGCCAGGAAAAAGGATGTCACATAATGCCTGTATTTCTTCCACTCACTCCATGGCTGCACTGTCATAAATTCATACCTGTGGTCATTTTTTCCCTCCATAATGTAGCCAAAGGAAAATAACAGGATGCAAATATCTAATATTGTAGGTACATACGCATTTTCACAAAATAGAATCTCCAAAAAAGCATAGGGCGATCCCGAATCCAATCCCAGACTTTTTTTATCATAATCATTTAATAAATGTTCCAGACGACTCATATTATTCTCATACGCTGCAACAGAAGCTTCCATCAGTTCGGATGATACATATGGATTCGCAGTCATAGAAGAAATGTCAAACGGAAGGTCATAAAGTCCCAGCTGCCTGCCCCATTTCTGAAACATATCTGCACAACGTACTTCAACAGGACTGCATCCACGCTCTGGATAAACAAACATCTGGTATGATACAATACTGCATATCACCCCATATGCCTTATATTCCTTCTGGAACTGCTGTGACTCTGTCCCACCCACCTCAAGCAATGCAATAAGTTCCTGTAATTCTTCTATTCTCCATTTACGAAATTGTATTGCATTTGTATTAAATTTTCGCCGTTCTGCATCTCTGCGCGCAGTAGCAAGCTCCGATTCTAACAGCTGCCGATGCATCACAAGTTCATATTGCAGTTCCCGCTTTATATAGTTCGTGTCCTGACTGGATGTAATCGATCTTTGCAGTTCCACCGTAGCTTTTAATCCAAAAAGCAGAACAACCAACAGAAAAATATAGGCTGCCTTATTTCTAAGAATCGATACTATCTCATATTTCAACATACTTTTCTCCGTCTTTATCATAAAGGTAAGGTGTGCTGCCACACCTTACCTTTATGATACTTGAAGTTTCTCACATTTTTAATTTCATAAATGGAAACTTTTCCGACATTTATGCAGGTTTTTCAAAACCTTGCATTTTCCCTATGTCCGTTTTATACTGTTTGTAGTTTCATATAAAGGAGCTATTTTCTATGAGTGTACAACATGCCGGTTCTATTATTAGACAGGCCCGCCTTAATGCGGGTCTAACCCAGGAACAATTATCCGATGGAGTCTGTTCTACCCTCTCTCTGTCCCGCATTGAGAACGGCTCTGCCGGTGTCAGCCCTGCCACTTTTCAGACTTTAATGGCACATGCTGGTATCCTTTGTGAAGCTTATCCTACTTTCTCGACGCGCGCAGACTTTGACTGCTTTTACGCCTTGAAGAAAGTACGCTTTTATCTGGATTCCTGGCAACTCACGCCCGCCTGCCAGTTATTGGATCACATTGAAATGCTGAATTGGGCAGACAATAAATTTTACTATCAGGAATGGCTTCTGCTTCACTGCAAGCTGCAATTACGTTCTGGTCATGCAAATCACGCTCATACTTATGAGCTGGTTCGCTTTGCTTTAAAAATCACAAGATCTGATATCGACAATGCAGCGATCCATTCTCTGTTTTTGTCTTCTGTCGAAATAGAACTATTTATATATCTTGCGCAGGAAGCACTGTACATTGGTGATACAGCTACTGCTCATCATGTCTGTCAGCAGATTTCTTCCTATCTCTCTGCCCGTTCGCTTTCTTTTCTTGAACGGGATCGTTTACTTGCGGAAAATGCGGTGGTATATACCAAATATCTGCTGACTATCTGTGATTATAAGTCTGCACTTGAACTGTCGAACTTCTACCGCCATCAAATGATTTCAAATCTTGACGACGGGCTTATGCATGAGCTGACGTTTTTAACCGCACTCGGATGCTACTATACGGGACAACAGGATCGTTTTCTGACCTTATTTAAAACTGCCTTTTTCTCTGCCCATTCCATTAACAGCTGTTATGCCACCATCTGTAAAAATTATGTTTCCAACCACCTTTCTACCACTTTGGCTGAAGACTTAAACATATTTTCCGATATTCCGCTTATATCGTTTTCCCCCAAGGTTCCTAGGGATGTCTCTTCTATGGGAGATGGCACCTATGACTTTTTTTCTCACAAGGTTTTCACGCTGGGTGGCCTGATCCGCTCTCTACGCAAAGAGCAAAAATTATCTCAATCGGCGCTTTGTCGGGGATTATGCAGCAAATCCAAGCTTTCAAAAATCGAAAACGAAACACAGCAGCCTGATATCATTCTTGCTCAGACTTTGCTCCAGCGCCTAGGTATTTCGGATTTTGTTTTTACATTTTACGGGAGTGAAAAAGAGAACAAGCTGCAGGAACTACAGTTTCGTTTAACAAAAACTCGTATGAACCATAAAACCTTACAGCTTGATCTTGTAAAAAAAATGGAGATGCTATGCACCTCCAAAGATATCTGCTATTTACAATTTGCTGCTTACAAATCAGCCATCTGCGAACCCGACAATAATCAAAAATTAAAGGGGTTAAAAAATGCTCTTTTTATGACTTTGCCCGGCTTTCAATTTGATGAAATTCTTGACTATCGATTATCGTGGATAGAACTTACCATTTTAAACAATATCTGCCGCACTTATGCAACTATAAATCCTACACATGGCATTTACTGTTTTTATAAGCTTCTGGAATATACCAGCCATGTTCCGTTGGATGTTCTCGAGAAAAAGCGTTCCTTCCCCGTAACCTTGGGAATGCTTATAAGATTTCTTTATACAGAAAATCGTCTTTCGGAAATCGTTGCGTTAGTCCCGCTTTTTTCCGATGCTATAAGTTCAATGTATTTTACAGGGAACATTTTTTCACACTACTGTCAGGCATTAGGATCACTTGGTCTCACAAATTCCGCAAAGGAATTTGCACACTATGCCTATTACAATGCCCTCCTTATGGAGGACATCTACAATGCATCCGGTCTGAAAAATGATCTGAAAAAAAATTACAATATTTCTTTACTATAAAATTTCAATATTCTCTTCTGAGAACCAGCAGGGCACAAGAAAATAGCAAAAGTGGAAACAATTTTGTTTCCACTTTCGTAAAATCACTTCAAATATTTCTCCCACAGATCGCTGTCCGTCCGGTACGCTTCCAGTTCCTCCATCGTCCACTGCGTGGAATCCCAGCCGTGCATAATCAGTCCTTCATCGTAATAATGATAGGTAAGATTCACATAAATATCATTTTTGCAGAGGACATAGTTGCTGTAATATCTTCCCTCCAGAATCTCCCCGTCCATCGTCTGTCCCGCCATCCGGGCGGTAAATGCGGGTGCATCGTTGAAAGAATCCGACTTCTCGCAGATTTTTTCATAATAAGCCTCCGCAAACGTATCATCCGAACGCAGCACATCCTCAACCTCATATCGCTCTGCCGTGGCAAGATTGATGACTCTTGTGCGCAGGTCACAAAACTCTCCCCACATGCTTCCATTAAAATAGTGATCCTGAAATGCCACGCACAGAATCTCATCGCTCATATACGTGATCTCATAGTCCACATAGCATGCCAGATACGGGTAGTCTTCATCCAGATACAAATATTCTTCCTGCGGCTCCGGATACATGGTATCCAGCTGCGCACAGGCGGCATTCCGCAGAAGCTCATTTACTCCGGTCGCATCTCTTCCATCCGCATAGGTAATAACCGGATACGAAACATCGTACTCCTCAAATCCGTCTTTCCGCTGATTCGGGACCTCGATATGCTGTGCGGTAACCGTATAGGAAAGCTGATCTGCCACATAAATGTCATCCTGTGTGACAAAAAAGTCCTTTCCCAGAGAATCCGGCAGTTCTAATACCTCACGTTCCTCCCCGGTGTCTTCTACCGCCGTATCGTCCTCCGTATAGCTGCCATCTTCCCCGTCTCTGTCCGCCTCTGCAGACGGCTCATTCCACGTCAACGTATCCTGCACGGTACGGTTGACCGCGTGAAAAAGAATGAACGCCGGCACGGTCACAAGCAGCACGGCACCAGCTATGACCGCCAGCACAATCCACAGCAGAGCACGGCTCTTTTTTTGAGGTGCTGTCTGCTGACCGTAACTCTCTCCGTACCCCTGTCCATATCCTGTGTTCTGATAGGGCTGCTGACCGTAACTCTGTCCGTAGCCCATATTCTGATTCTGCTGCTGGCCGTAGCCCTGTCCATACCCTGTGTTCTGATATTGCTGCTGACCATAGTCCTGTCCGTAGCCTGTGTTCTGATTCCGGTACGCCTGCGGCTCCGGCGTAGGCTGCTGCTCTGTCGCAAACGACTGCTCCGGCGTAGGCTGCTGCCCTGCCGCAAACGACTGCTGCCCCGGCGCGGTCTGCTGTCCTGTCACAGACGACTGCTCCGGCGCACCCGCTGTCGCTGTATACTGCATCCACTTCCCTGGAATCTTTATCTCTTCTCTTGCAATACTGCGCCCGACAGTCGCGAACTCCTCCATCTCGCGCAGCACTTCCGCCTCCAGTCCCCGATGCTGGAAATTCAGCCCTGCGTAGAGAAGCGTGACCGCACCCGCCGCATCGATGGCACCTACGGCGCACATCTGGTCATTGTCATCAAACGCTCCAAATAAAAAGAGCTTATTTTTACATGATTCCACCCATAGATGGTCTTCATCTGCATAGCGTTTGAAATCCTCTATCTCTTTCGAATTCGCCACATACGGCTGCTCCATCCTGCTGTATGTCTCCATCACCAGCGCTGCCGCCGGTCGGAGTTCATACGCATACAACTGTCTGATTTTCATTTTTACCGCCACTCCTCATTTTCTTCTTTCTCTTTTATACTATCATATCTGGCAGCTTCCCGCCACGACTTTTCTCACCTGTTTCTGACACGCACCGGCGCACTCAAACGGTATGTAAAAAGAATCTCGCTTGCGAGATTCTCCGCGCGCGAGCGGTTCGCAAAGCGATATTTTCTTTACCGCGAGCTGCGCATCCTCGCGGAGCGTTTTTTATTTCATAGGAAGGTTCTGCTTTCACATATTAATATATCACGGTATTTCCTATGAAACAAAAAATCCCCTCTCCGCCGGCAATCCGGCAAAGAGGGGATCTGTCCTAACCTGACTTCTTAATTGCGTTCATGTAAGATGGATTACATAATCTTGTGGAACAGCTCTTTTAAATCCTCCACCGATGCATCCTTCGGGTTGCCCGGTGCGCAGGCATCCGCATGTGCGGACTCTGCAAGGAAATCAAGATCTGACTCTTTGATAGCTTCCAGTTTTGACGGAATTCCCACATCCTCGGAAAGCTTTCTGACTGCTGCAACAGCGGCTTTCCGGTACTCTTCCTGCGACATGGCATCCACACCTTCTACGCCCATCGCCCGTGCAATCTCACGGTACTTCTCGCCTGTGCAGTCTGCATTGTACTCCATCACAATCGGGAGCATCATCGCACATGCCACACCGTGCGGCGTATCATAAACCGCACCTAATGTATGTGCCATGGAGTGGGCAATTCCAAGACCGACATTGGAAAATCCCATACCTGCGATATACTGTCCGAGTGCCATACCCTCGCGCCCTTCCGGCGTGTTTGCCACCGCACCGCGCAGAGATTTTGAAATAATCTCGATGGCCTTTAAATGGAACATATCTGTCATCTCCCATGCCGCCTTCGTCGTGTAACCCTCGATGGCATGTGTCAGCGCATCCATTCCGGTCGATGCCGTCAGTCCCTTCGGCATGGAGGACATCATTTCCGGATCTACCACAGCAATGATCGGCATATCATGCGGATCTACGCATACAAACTTTCTCTTTCTCTCAACATCCGTGATAACATAGTTGATCGTAACCTCTGCAGCGGTACCTGCGGTTGTCGGCACAGCAATGATCGGCACACACGGCTTCCTGGTCGGCGCAACGCCCTCCAGGCTTCTGACGTCCTGAAATTCCGGATTTGCGATGATAATGCCGATCGCTTTTGCCGTATCCATAGAAGATCCGCCGCCGATTGCAATAATATAGTCCGCTCCGGATTTTTTGAACGCAGCCACACCGGTCTGCACGTTCTCAATCGTAGGATTTGCCTTGATGTTGGAATAAATCTCGTAGGAAAGCCCTGCCTGATCCAGCAGATCCGTTACCTTTGTGGATACCTGAAACTTAATCAGATCCGGGTCTGAGCAGACAAATGCTTTTTTGTAGTCGTGCGCTTTCGCCTCATTCACGATCTCCGCAATCGCTCCCGCCCCATGATAGGATGTCTGATTCAACATAATTCTGTTTGCCATTTTTTGTTCCCCTTTCCCATACATAATGATCTTTGATCGTATTTTAACAACACAATGTACAAAAGGGAAGTGACAGAATCCGGGAAGTGTAACTATTTCTCACAATTTCTATTTCAAAACCCTCTATTATCAATACAATATTTCTAATTGTTCAAACAACTCGCTTATTTTCTCGGGCATCGCCTTCACCATAAGCTCTGCTAAGCGCTCCGGCGGCATCTTCGTCCCCTCCGTCACCCATTTCACTGTCATATACACGGAACTCTGGCAGTACATCTCGAGTAAAAATCCAATCTCCTCATCGGGCATTTTCCCTGTTTTCTGTCGGATCAGATCCTCGTAAAACGCCAGAATCAGCCTGAAATCATGATCTTTGAGATTATTCTGGTCCGCAGACTTAAAACCGGCGGAAAAAAAGACCCGCTCTTCCCGAATGTAGATAAATTTTTTCACGAGACTCTCATAAATATTTTTCCCGCTCCCCATATGCTCAAAAGACTTGTGAAGCAAAATATCAAAATACCAGTTGATCAGATCGTACTTGTCAATAAAATTGCGATAAAATGTCTGCCTTGTAACACCGCACAATTCCGTCAGCTGTGTCACGGTAATGTTATCGACCGGCGTCGTCTTCATGCATTCCTTCATCGCCTCCGCCAGACGGTATTTTGTGCGGGTTCCCTTTGTCGTCGTATCCACCTTCCGTCTCCTTCCGCTTCGCGTCCTGCGTTTCTTTGTCCGGTTAAATGCCTGCTCTTTTTCTACAATTCCTGTCCATCGTCCGTTTCCGTATTCTCGTCCCACATCGGATCAGGCATCTCATATCCGCCCGTGATTCCCTCCTGTGTGATATGATATACGGTAATTCCCGTCACTACCGCCACTGCGAAGGCGATGGTTACCGCAGTAAGCCAAAGCACCACCCGGGCGCTTACCTTCTTTTTCGGATAAGTGATCTCCGGCTTTGTGCGCCGCGGCTGCGCCACCGGCACACCACCGCCCTGCGCGGATGTACTGCCGCTTCCCCCGATATTTCCCATGTATCCCTGGGTCATCGGAACCGACCAGATTCTTCTCTCCAACGGCACGTACATTCCCGCCGGTGCCCCCTGAATCAGCGTAAATCCCGTGTGGTAAAAATAATTCGCTGCTGCCGGCGCAGCCTGCACCGTCACTCGCCCGCACTGCAATCGGGATGCCGCAAAGTTGCACATCCGGTCCACCAGATTGCTGCCGATCCGTCTTCTAAAATACTGCGGTCTTACATACAGCGCCGTGATATGTCCGACATTCTGCATGGCACTGACGCCGCACATCTGCCCGTTTTCAAATGCGCCCCATAAAAACAGCCTTCCCGCCAGCATCTCCTGTGAAAGATTGGGCAGATTCATATAGTCATAATACTGCTGCACCTCCGCCGCATTTCTTGTATACGGACGCACACACTGCTCATAGACCTCATGCGCCGTCTGCACCGCCCACTGTATCTCATTTCCGTATAATAATCGAATCTCCATCTGTATCTGCTCCTCTTTCACAATGCCCGATCCATAGAACTCTTCCATCACATTTTAACTCATTCTACCATGAATCTGAAAATTCAACAATATCCCGGATACCGGCAGCTGCGTAGGAAACACCGTATGGATACAGAACAGAAAACCGCGCAGACCTCTTTGCGGCTCTGCACGGTTTCTATTTATCCCATGGTATATGGTATGCTTGCTTCTAACATGGCTTCTATTTGTATTATTATTCCTCTTCTTCCTCCGGCTCGTCTTTTGCCCATCCGTACGCATACTTGACTGCCTTATTCCAGCCCTTGCGTTTTGCCTTGCGCTCTTCCTCCTCCATCTCCGGGGTAAAGATGCGGTCGATCTTCTGGTTGTTGACCACGTCCTCCTTATCCTTCCAGTATCCAACTGCCAGACCTGCCAGATAAGCGGCTCCCATCGCAGTCGTCTCGACGCACTGCGGACGCTTCACCGGCGCATTGATCATATCCGCCTGAAACTGCATCAGGAAGTTGTTCGCACTTGCACCGCCGTCGACTTTCAGGGACTTTAAATCAATGCCGGCATCTGCACGCATCGCATCGATGACATCGCACACCTGCAGCGCAATCGATTCCAGCGTCGCACGGATGATATGGTTCTTGTTCGTTCCTCTCGTCAGACCCACGATCGTGCCTCTCGCATACTGATCCCAGTGCGGCGCACCGAGTCCCGTAAACGCCGGAACCACATAGCAGCCGTGTGTTCCGTGAACCTTCTTCGCCATATATTCCGAATCCATGGAAGAGTCAATCATCTTCATGTTGTCGCGCAGCCACTGAATCGCAGCACCCGCCACAAAGATGGAACCCTCCAATGCGTAATTCACCTTTCCGTCGAGTCCCCACGCAATCGTAGTGACCAGGCCATTCTTGGAAAATACCGGCTTCTCTCCGGTATTCATCAGAAGGAAACATCCGGTTCCATAGGTATTCTTCGCCTCGCCCTCGTGAAAACAGGTCTGTCCGAAAAGCGCCGCCTGCTGGTCACCCGCAGCTCCCGCAATCGGGATCGCATCTCCTAAAAACGAAGGATCCGTGTAGCCGTAGACTTCGCTGGACGGGCGTGGCGTCGGCAGCATACACTCCGGAATATCCAGCTCCTCCAGGATCTCCTTGTCCCAGCACAGATCATTGATGTTGAACAGCATCGTACGGGATGCGTTGGAATAATCGGTCACATGCACCGCACCCTTGGTGAACTTCCAGATCAGCCAGGTCTCCACCGTTCCGAACAGCAGCTTGCCCTGCTCTGCAAGCTCTCTCGCACCCTCGACATTATCGAGAATCCACTTGATCTTCGTCGCGGAAAAATACGCATCAATGATCAGTCCCGTCTTCTGACGGTACGTCTCCTCAAGTCCCTTCGCCTTCAATGCATCCGCAATGTCCGATGTTCTGCGGCACTGCCACACGATCGCATTGTAGACCGGTTCTCCCGTCTCTTTGTTCCAGACAATCGCCGTCTCACGCTGGTTGGTGATACCGATCGCCGCAATATCCGCCGCCGTCGCACGGATCATGTTCATCGCCTCGACCGCCACGCCAAGCATTGTAGACCAGATCTCATTGGCATCATGCTCCACCCAGCCCGGATTCGGAAAAAACTGCCGGAACTCTTTCTGTGCCATCGAGCAGATCTCTCCCTGCTCGTTAAATAAAATACAACGGTTGCTCGTCGTTCCTGCATCCAGTGCCATCACATACTTTGCCATACCATGTTCCTCCTTGTTTGCCCCTTATTGCTTATTTATGCTTCCCTCTGTTGTGAAATCCGTTTCTGCCGTGCTCCCCATGCGCAGCGCATAAAAAAAGGAGACATCGTTATAAAACCTGTAAGCACCCCTCATGTGTACAGGAATTAAAATCATCTCCACTCTCAGATCCCACAATATCTAATTATATTTTACAAGAGCTGTGCGTTTCCACTGCTTCATGTATAGGCATATTATACCATACTGCAATGAAAACGCAAGCTTTTTTTGACATATTTACTATAAATCTACAAAATTTTGCTGAATGCCAGCACCACAAACAAGACGCCGCCGATCCAGGAGTAATCTCTTTTGCACCTGTCCGCCGCATATTTTCCGACAGCGCTTCCGCCAAGCACCGCAAGTGCACTGAATACCAGATTCAGACACACCGTACCGGCGATCGAAATATCCAGAAACGCCGCCCCCAGACCGCCGAAAAATCCGTCCACCGACATGGCGAGTGCGAAACATATTCCTTCCGTCACTGACATGGTCGCAGAGCAATCCTTGTCTGCCGCCACCGGATTGTTGTAAATGCTGATGATAAAATTCAGCTGTGAAAATTTCATTTTTACCTGCTTGCACAGGAACTGGTGTCTCCTGATATACGCCCTGATTCCGTACTCTGTCAGCTTATAAGCGCCGACCAGAAACAATCCCGCGAAACACAGATACGCCGCATATTTTTCCCTGACCACTCCATCGATCAGTTTTCCGCACACTAATGAAAAAAACAGCACTCCGCTGCATACCGCGCCGATGCAGAGTGCTGTCTTCTTTTCGATCCGGATCTGTTCCGCTCCACACGCCACGGATGCCAGAAAGACGTCCATGGAGAGCGCTACGATCAATAAAACTGTCTGCACATTTTTCCTCAAAACGGCTTTCTCATTCTATCTTATTCAAATCCGCGGCTGCTGCCACTTTATATTCGCCATTACATCTGCAGCAAATATTCAATCAGCTTATGTCCCTCCGGGATAAAGTTCGTTGTCTGCGCAGCCTCGCGCTCATTGTAATGCCAGTTCTCACTGCGCTCTGCCGTGCTGTCATAGAGCAGATACGGTACATTGTCCGCCGTGTGTGTGCGCAGGGAAATCGGTGTCGGATGATCCGGAAGCACCACCATGCGGAAATCCTCTCCTGCCTCCGCAAGTCCCTCGGCGATCGGCCGGATAATGCGCTCATCCAGGCGCTCGATCGCCTTTACCTTCTTCTCAACGCTGCCCTGGTGTCCCATCTCATCCGGTCCTTCCAGATGCACGTAGACAAAGTCATATCCGTCCTTCGTCAGGACATCTAACGCCGCGTTCGCTTTTCCCTCATAATTTGTATCCAGACCGCCGTTCGCACCGTCCACTGTGATGACTTTCATGGAAGTGCCGACCGCAATTCCCTTCAGAAGATCAACTGCAGAAATCATCGCGCCCTGTTTGTGGGTGCGCTCCGTAAACGGATAGAGTGCCGGCTTTGTGCCTGCGCCCCAGAACCAGCAGGAGTTCGCAGGATTTAATCCCTTTTTCTTACGCTCGATGTTGATCGGATGATTCACGAGAATGTCATAGCTTTTCTTCATCATGGTGCGAAGCGCTTCGTTCTCCGGAAGCTTGTCTCCGATCTTCTGTCCCAGCACATCGTGCGGCTGCACCAGATCCACCACCTCGCCGTTCTCCCAGATCAGACAGTGGCGGTAGCTTGTGCCCACATAAAAATGAAAAATGTCTGTCTCCAGTTCCTTCTTCACCGCCTCCAAGAGCACTGCACATTCCTCGGTACTGATCTCACCCGAACTGTGGTCGATGATCGTACGGTCCTCGTAATTGTCCTCCTCCTCGGAAAGCGTGACGATGTTGCAGCGCAGAGCCACATCCGTGTCTTTCATTGGAACACCGATAGAGAGTGCCTCAAGCGGAGAACGCCCCGAATAAAATTCTCTCGGGTTGTATCCCAGCACGGAGAGATTGGCAGTGTCGCTGCCCGGCTTCATGCCGTCCGGGATCGTATGTACCATGCCGATCTCACCTTTCGCTGCCAGTTCATCCATCTTTGGTGTCTTTGCATACTCTAACGGAGTCCTGCCGCCCAGACTCTCGATCGGGCGGTCTGCCATGCCATCTCCAAGAATTACCAAATACTTCATCTCACACTTCACTTTCTGCTGTTATCAGCCTGCTGTTTCACATCGGATCCCTGTTTTACTGTGCCACGCGGATCATCTGAAGTACACTGCCAAGCTCCGCCGCCTTTTTCTCATAATCAGCTTCGCTCATGCGCGCCGTCACAAATCCGGTCTCTCCGGATACGCCTTCCGCCGTTACATAACTCACTTCACCGAAGACTTCTTCTATGCGCTTCTCATCTGCGGACGTGCGCACAAAATAGCAGTTCTCGACGTTGCGGTAATCCACCAGTTCCAGTTTCTTAGAGCTCCACTCCACCGCGATATTGGTGTCCAGATGCTTCGCCATATCCACGATATCCGCTACAACCGCGCTCGCCGTCGGGAGCTTGCCGGCGCCGCTTCCGTAAAACATGGCATCGCCGAGCACATTGCCGTGTACAAAGATGGCATTGAACACATCGTTGACATTGTAGAGAGGGTGTGTCGCCGGTAAAAGGAACGGCGCTACCATCGCCACATATCCGTCTCCCACCTTGTGGCTGGATGCCAAAAGCTTGATGGCTCTGCCCATTGTCTTCGCATACCGGATATCGGTCGCTGTGATCTTCGTAATACCCTCTGTGTGAATATCCTCAAAGTCCACCTGCTGTCCGCATACCAGGGATGTCAGGATGGCGATCTTGCGGCAGGCATCGTATCCTTCAATGTCAGCGGTCGGGTCTTTCTCCGCATAACCCTTCGCCTGCGCATCCTTTAACACATCGTCGAACTCCGATCCCTCCTCGGTCATTTTCGTCAGCATGTAGTTCGTGGTTCCGTTCACAATTCCGGTGATCTCCTCGATCTCATCTGCCGTCAGACAGGAATTGAGCGGCCGGATAATCGGGATACCGCCGCCGACGCTCGCCTCGAACATGAAATTGACATTTTTCTTCTTGGCGAGTGCAATCAGCTCCGCACCCTTTGCCGCAACGAGCGCCTTGTTGGAGGTCGTCACATGTTTTCCCGCGGTAAGCATTGCCTTTACGAACGTGTACGCCGGCTCCACACCGCCCATCGTCTCGACGACGATCTGCACTTCCGGGTCATTTGCGATCACCTTATAATCATGTACCACCTTTTCCTGAATCGGATCCCCCGGAAAATCTCTTAAGTCCAGAATATATTTCACACCAATCTCTTCTCCGGCACGCTTTGCAATGCTGTTCTTATTGATGTCTAATACTTCCACTACGCCGGAACCGATGGTTCCATATCCCATTACTGCTACTCTGATCATACTGCCTCCACTTTCGTCTTCTATCCTATTCTGTTCCTACTCTCTTCCGAGGATCTTCACATAATGTATCCCTGTCTGCTCCTCGATGCTCGCCACCATCTGTGTCACATCTCCCGTCTCCGGCAGAACATCGACCGAGAGTGTCAGCGATGCGATCCCGTTGATCGGAATACTCTGATGAATCGTCAGGATATTGGCGTGAAACTCTGCCACCGTCTTGAGCACAATCGACAGCAGTCCCGGTTCATCATCCAGCTGGATGACCATGGTGATCGTCTTCCCCTTTGCTGTCTCATGAAACGGAAAAATATCATCCTTGTATTTATAGAAAGAACTCCGGCTGATCCCGACCTGCTCTGTCGCATCCTGCACGGAGTCCGTCTTCCCCGAATCCAGCAGCCGCTTTGCCTCCACGACACGAAGCAGTACATCCGGCACCGCCTTTTCCTTTAATACATAATACTGACCTTTCTCTTTCATGTTCCTCATAATCCTCTTTCTTCTGGTATCCCTCACGAGTGTATGTGTGCAGCACGCTGACACTTGTCCTCATGAGGAAGATAATAACACAAAGAGGCTGCACAGGCAACCTCTTTTGTGAATATCCGTAATAAAATTTAGTTATGGAAGCTATTCTCCCTTTAAAACTTGCGGCTTCCTCCGCCGTGTGATCTGCCGCTGCTGCTCGTGTGCGTCGTGCTTCTTCCGCTGTGCGAGGAGGAATGTCCTCCACTGCTGCCGCTGCTCGTTGAGATCCTGTGATGCGTCGTCGTCTGATTCACCAGACGATCTTCCTTGACGCGCAGATTGACCTTGGAATTCTGCTGGTAAGCGTAATAATATCCCTTTCCGCGCACCTTGTAACTGTTGCTGATCGTAAAATAAATGATGCAGCCGGCTCCGATGGCGACCGCCAGCACGCCGAAGATCTCCCCAAGCGTCAGAACATGGTATCTGGAAATCTTCCCCGTCTCGGAGTCATAATTGTACTGTCCCTCTGAAATCCCTTTTTCATAGTAATTCTCCACACCGGTCAGCATGGAATGCATACAGCCATTGTAATCGCCATTGCTGATCTTCGCGTACGCGGCATCCAGGATATCGTCAATTCTCGAATCCGTCAAATAACGGATCGCGATACCGCAGGTGGAGATCGTGATCTCGCGGTTATCCATATCAATCAGTAATGCCACACCGTCTTCCTTATCCGGCGAATGTTCGTCAAAGAAATCATCCGCGTATGCGGTCGCACTTTTCCCCTGTGCATCATCTGTCGTGACCGCATAGACATTCCAGCCGGATTCTTCCATAAACGAGGCGATCTCATCGTTTAAGTCCGCGATCTCATCTGCCGTAAGAAGTCCCGCCTCATCGTACACATAACCATCCGCTGCATCCTGCGCCGCGTCCGCCTCCGCCGCCAGTGCCGCACCGCTGCACGGAACAAGACACACCAGGCATACCAGACACCACAGGAGCGATTTTTTCATCTTCTCTACCATAAGAAATACCCTCCTAACAGTCCGAATACCAGAATGCCAAGCGCTATCAACAGACTGGTGAGCGCAAGTCTCGGGCGGTCAACCGGCAGATCACCGCAGATATTTCCATTCTGTCCGTTCATGGAATAGTAGTATACTTTTCCGTCTCTGCCCTTATATGTAATCGTCCATACCGGGAGCAGCACATACGACCAGATTTCCTTCTTCGGTGCAAAAAACGTATTCTTGACCGATACGCTGTTGTAACCGCTGATGGTATCGCGCATCAGCTTTTCAGCGCTCTCACGCATGGTGTGCTGCATCTTGCCCTGCACAGCATTCTGCTCAATATCTCTGCGCTCCGCAAGGAATCCGGAGAGGTATCCCATGTGAAAATCTTTCATCTTGTCATAGGCGTACGGCATCACACCGCTGGTAAGCTTTACATTCGCCTTCTTCAACGCGTTCTCCGTCAGATTGCGAAGCGACACATTGCCCTCGCGCTCCACCGCATAATATTTGGTCTCCGTGTACTGGGTATTGCCCGTCGTCCACATGCGCACACTTCTCGCGTCTCCCTGCATCTTTCCCTCCAGCTCCACGTCGTAGACCCAGTATGGGAAATAGACGCCTGTCATGCTCTCAATCTGCTTTTTGTCAAAAAATGCTTTCGGCACATATTTCTTCTTGCCGACAAAATCCAGGAACTTCTTCTCGGCTTCCTCTCTGCTGATCTCGAACGGAATGATCTTGTTCGGCAGATAGGTACCTTCCAGCCGCTTTCCGAGCACAACCGGATTATGGCAGTAATAGCAGAAGGTTGCCGCAGTCGTCGCATCCGTCACAATCTCTGCGCCGCAGGACGGACAGCTGTAATACACCGCCTCGCCCTCCGGTTCGCTTTCCCGCTCTCCGGCTGCCTGCTCCGCCGCTTCCGTCTCATCTGCCCGTTCTCCGCCTGCCTGCTCCTGTGCCACAGCGTCCGGCTCCCCGCCCTGCATCGGCTTCATCGCATCCAGTTCTTCCTGCGTGAACAGCGAATTGCAGTATTCACACTTATACTTCTGTGTCGCCGGGTCAAAAATCAGTTCTCCGCCACAGTTTGGACACTTAAAACTGATAATTGCCATCGCTAGTTCCTCGCTTTCCCACAGTTGCTGCAGAATTTTCCGGTGTTCGTCTGTCCGCACTCGCACGTCCACTCACCGGATACTGGCTTTGGTTTTCCACACTCGCTGCAGAACTTTCCGGTGTTCACATGGCCGCACTCACACGTCCATTCGTCAGATACCGGCATCGGTTTTCCGCACTCGCTGCAGAACTTTCCGGTGTTCACATGACCGCACTCACATGTCCAGCCCACCTGGGTACCTGCCCCCGGTGTCTGTCCTGCCGGCACTGCGCCTGCCGCTGGCATCTGTCCTGCCGGTGCCGCGCTGCCCTGCTGCATTCCTGCATTTGCCTGCATGTCTGCCGGTGTCTGCATCGCGCCGAGTCCAGACAGCGTCTGGTTCATGGCATTCATTCCCATGCCAACTCCCATAAAGCCTGCCATGGCACCGTTCGCATTGCTTCCGGCGTCACGCACACCCTCCGTAATATTCTTGACCGCCATACCGCGCATGACGTTGAAATCGCTTCCGAGCATTGCGCCCTCATTGCGCATGTTGATCAGCTTCTGGGACTCTTCGTCATAGGAAATGCCCGCGATACCGACCTTCTGGATCTCCATACCGCGCATCTGGTTCCAATCAGCATCCAGAATGTCCTGCATGTACTTGCCCAGTTCCATCGCCTTGGAAGTCACATAGGAAATACGTGTTCCGTCCGCCGACATCTGGTTGATCGCCGACTGCAGTGCCTCTAAAAACTCTGACAGGTACTGCTCGCCGATCTCATCGTAATTGACACGGTCTTTGTTCCGCGGGATCACTTCCGCATAGAACTGCAGCGGATTCGTGATCTTGATGGAATAATTACCGTGTGCGCGCAGGAAAAGCTCTGCGTTATAAAAATTATCAAAGTAATTGATCGGGTTTCTCGTTCCGAACTTGATCCCTTTGATCTCCTGCAGATTCAGGAAATATACTTTCTGTGCCGTCGGCGTCTGTCCGCCGTACTTGATACGGTTGAACGTCTCTTTTACAGATTCTCCCAGTTCACCGTTTAGCATGGACGGCAGGGAAGAATTATCTACCTTATAATATCCCGGTTCTGCCGTGTAATCGACTACTTTTCCTCCATCCACAAGCATCATAAACTGGTTGTCATACACGTGAATCACGGAGCCATTGCTCACCGTATTGTTCGTCCCCTTGGTATTCTGTCCTCTCCGGATCAGCACACCACTCGTAAAGACGGTCTGTTCCCCCATATCATCCGCCTCGAACACCTCGAGCCACTGATCCGCCAGTCCTCCGCTGATCGCACTACCGATTGCCTTGATAATTCCCATAACAATTCCTCCTGTTCTATTCTTTCGTTGTACTCTGACGAGTTCTTATTGGAAGTTCCTGCAAAACTTCATATGCACAGAATCATGCGCCAAAAATGTATTCACACATGGTGATAATCCACCTCAGAAAAACGTACCATCCGCCAGACTCTGGTGTCTACCGGTACAACCGGGCTGCCGCAGTATTCACAGATCTGCTGTCCAAGTCCCTTCATCGGCGCCCCGCAGTTCGGGCAGTTCAGCCCGAAGGCATTTCCCTCCGTCTGCTGCGCCGCATCCTGTACATAGAGCAGCTCCATATTGTACTTTGTCTGCAGCTTCCGGTCTTTGTATCCCCAGATAATTTTGCCCGCTTTTTCCTTGTAGTGGTAATGCTCTACCGCACTCTGAAATGTAATCACACAGGTGCCGTTCTTTTTTTCGTAATTGGAAATCTCTGTCTGATGAATGCGGATCTGCTCATAGGTCTCACGCACTCCTGCCGCACGGTTTCCCTCAATCTGACGGCTGACCTGCTCCTTCAGTTCATCGGAAGCGCGCGCGACGCTTTCCAGATTCCCCGCCGACACTGCCTGAAGCGCCGCCACAAGCTGCTGCTGTGCGAGCGCCTCAAACTGCTCCAGATTCATTCCCGGAAAATCACGGGAAATCTGGGGTGCAAAAATCCGCGTCATGGAAGCGACCGACTTCGGTGTCTCCTCCAACATCTGTTCCTGACGCTTATATTCCTCAATCAGACCGCCTTTTCCAAACACCCACTTTAAGGTGCGGATCACATCACTGCTCATCGTCTCCTCCAAGTCCCTTCGGGCAGCCGAGGGAGAGCCACTTCAGATATCCATTCATAAAGATATCCAGCTTTCCGTCCAGCACGCTGTCCACATTACCGGTCTCCACACCGGTGCGGTGATCCTTCACCATCGTATACGGCTGCATGACATAGGAGCGGATCTGGTTGCCCCACCCGATCTCCGTCACTTCGCCGCGGATTCCCGCCGCCTTCTCGGCATTCTCCTGCTGCTTTAACAGGTACAGCTTTGCCTTTAACATCTGCATCGCTTTGTCCTTGTTCTGGAACTGGGAACGCTCATTCTGGCACTGTACCACAATACCGG
>ERZ773252.730-NODE-730-length-36434-cov-7.478380_pt1 | contig 36434 bp, 29 predicted proteins | sample MGYA00580517_ERZ773252 | MGnify/ENA primary metagenome ERZ773252 (study PRJEB29015, sample SAMEA2737766) | human gut metagenome | biome: human gut; feature: human-associated habitat; material: faeces | place: China | collected 2012 ...
ACACACTCCGTGAGTGTCCAAACGTGGCCAAGACACGGAATGGGATGCCAGCCACAGCATGGAAGAAATACACGAATTTTGCTTCAAAGAATTTGCCGCCGTCTGTTTATTCTGGAACTTTTTGTTCTCTGGTATTCCTGTAATATTACTTATCAAAGCAAAGTGCGATATGCTTATTGTGACAGTTCCTTTTATTAAATCTGTAAAGAGGTGTGCCAAGCGCTGCCCAAAAGTCCACTCATTGTCTTTGCTGTGCGGACACACCCGCATAGAGTGTCAAAGCGTGGTAAGAGACACGAACCCGGATGTTCCAGTCGGCATGGAAGAAACCGCGCTATTTTGCTCAAACGAATCGTGACTCCCGGCAGCCGGCAGAAGCTTGCGGATTTCTTCCGGACGTCAGCATGAATTGCTGAACCGCCCCGTTCTATGCCGTGTGGAGCGTCGGCTGGGACATAGCCGCTTGGTCTGCGGTGTCCACGTCGTGCAGCCGGTGGTACTCTTCGATAAAGCCGTTCATTTTGCCGGCTTCGGCGGCAAGCTCCGCGATGACATTGTTGACACTCTTGAAGCGCTCGGCATTGTCGGTGCACATCGCGTTGGTCTCCTCCGCGGAGGCACTGATCTCCTCGCTGGTGGAGGAAAGCGTGTTGGTCTCATCGACCAGCATGGTGTTGGTTTCTCTTAAAATGCGTGTCTTCTCTGAGATGGCGGCGGCATTCTGTTCAAGGCCGGTCAGACCGGAGCGGATGCCGCTGAAATTTTCTTCAATATCATGAATCATGCTGACCTGATTGCCGATTTTGTCCATGACATGATCCATGGAGGCGATCGTGTCGCCGGCATTTTTGTTCAGCTTTGTGATGATTTCTTCAATATTTTCGGTGGACTGCTTGGTCTGCTCGGAGAGCATGCGGATCTCCTCCGCGACAACAGCGAACCCCCTGCCTGCTTCCCCTGCGCGCGCTGCTTCTATCGTGGCGTTCAAGGCGAGAAGATTGGTCTGTGCGGAAATCTGCTGGATAATGCTGATAATTTTTAACATATCCTGCGTGTGTGCCTGCAGTGCAGTCATATTTTCCTTGACGAGCTTATTCTCAGATTCTACTTCCGCCGTCTGGGTGACAATATTGCTCACAAGCGCCTGACCGGTCTCTACATTTTTACCAGAAGACTGGGAGATGTTGGTAAGTGCGTCTGCGATCGACACGGTATCGGCAATGATGTCCTGAATCCGTCCGGTCATGGAAGCCTGTTCCTGAATGCTTGCGACTGTGCTCTCCATGCTTACGGTAATGTCGCCCATTGCCTGGCTGACGCAGCCGGTTGCCTCTGTCATCTCCTCGATCAGCGCATGAATGGACTGGGTGGATTCATTGACGGATGTGCCGACGGTCACGATGGAATTCATCATATCCTCCTGCTTTTTCTTGTGGGCTTCCAGTTCGGCGAGCTCCTCTGTGTTGTGCAGGACGGCCACGCGGGACGCCAGGCAGGTGATTGTGTTGATGACAATAATAATGGAGCAGATGACAAAGATCATATTGGTTTCGGAAAGAGAGTTGGTTCCAAGCACATGGACAGAGTAAACACCGTTTAAAATACAGCAGACCATATTTAATACACCGGCGCAGATTTCCAGCTTCAGGTCAAAGTACATTAATAGTGCGACAAGTATGGGAATCATAAAGAGATTATAGACAAAAAGTTTTGAGGATAGACAGCTGACTTCATAAATGATCAGAAAGCATGTAAGCGCGACATTGCGGTAGCGTATGGAAACTGGATTAAAAAAATAGAACAATGTACTAACAGCTGCAGGGAGGGCAATCATGCCAGCAATGACAAAAAGACGGAAAAGAGCATGATTTCCCTGCAGAATGGTTCCGATAAACAGAAACATCATATAGATGGAAATGATGAGAACTGTAAGCATCAGACAATAGTTGGCACGCTTTGTGGAGCGTTCCTGTAACGTTAACTCTCTTGAATCGTTCATGATAGACCTCCTTTTCCTGTACGAAAGTACCAGATGTTTGTGATACTAACATAGACCTTGGTGCAGGTCTAAGGTCAATAGGAGGTTGAAAAAATCAGGAGTCTTCCAGCGGAAGATATACTTCGTAATAATCCAGGATGACATCTGGCTGTGCTATGCTGAAGACGTAGAAAGCGTAAGCTTCCGGTTTGCAGGAAAGCTGATGCTCCCCGGCGTATTTCAGGACGGCGGAGAGATCCCAGCACATCTCATGCTCGGTCGGAAATGCGGTTACGGTGTAGAGACAGCGGCAGCTTTCCCGTCTGGGCAGATTGGCTGGATTGAGTGGAGTGAGCGCAAGCATGGGCTCGCGGATCGCGAACTGGAGAGCACTGACCTGACAGGAACCGGACGTTTCAACGGAGAGAATGTAGCTGAAATTCCCCATAGGAAACAGTGATGAGTGAAAGACATCTTTTAACGTGCGGTAGCCTAAAAAGGCAGAATCTTGATGGTAAAGTGGATAGACTGCGGGAAGCGTCCGGATGCTTATAGTGCGGCTGCCTTCATCCAGGGTATCCAGATGCTGTTTCATATAGGACATCTGCTCCACTTCAAGTGTGAGACGCGCAATCTCTTTTTTGCGGGAATCAATGAAACCGGAAAAACCATCGGAGATATCTTCCAGTGTAGACACTTCGACAAGGCGCTTGATCTCGGCAATGCTCACATGTAGCCTGCGGTAGAGACAGATTCCCATGATGCGGTGAATCTGCTCGGTGTTATAGTAGCGGTAGCCGTTTTCCGGATTGCGCGTGGGCGTGACAAGTCCCTCCTTCTCGTAGAGCCGGATGGCATCCGTGGAGATATTAAGTAAAGCGGCAACTTCATGGATCGTATATTGTATCATGACAGACCTCCATAGAAAATAAGAAGTATTTCAATCACAAGATATGTCTCATTGTACCATATTCTGACAAAAAAATTAAAAGAAAAGAATGAAGAAAAAAGGATTTTATGGTACAATAATACGTCAGAGAACAGAGGGCAAAAGCAGGAGGAGAGGTTATGTTTTCCGTATCGGATATCAAGGAGGATGTGTATCCGGCAGTCTACCGGAGAGGAAAGGAATTATATGAGACAGGGGGCGTGCTGGATTTTGCGTATGATATTTACCTGGAGCATGATCTGCCCGTCGCCGAAGTGCGGGCGGAAGTCCGTGGAAGAGAACAGGGCAGCTACCGGGTGACGGTAATTGTCGATGAGGAATACGGCTCGGTGTCGAGCAGCAACTGTACCTGCGAGGCATTTTATAATTATGAGGGGATGTGCAAACACTGTGTCGCAGCGCTTCTTGCCTACGTCAACCGCAGACAGGCGAAGGACATTCTGGCTGCGAAGCGCACCGGACATGAGGTGGGAGAGCAGGGAAGCGCCGCGGAGGAGAAGCCTGCCGCCCCGATGCAGACGGCGGGAGCGTTCAAGACGCTTTTGAACCAGTATTCACTGCGTGCCGGCGTGAGCTATCTGATTCCGGAGAGCGTCTATGGAAAGGTGGAACTGGAGCCTTATTTTAAGATGGATTACAGTTATGCGACGGTGGAGTTTAAGATCGGGATGGAGCAGAAGTATGTATTAAAGAATATTTCTGCCTTTTTACATTCCATCGAGCGGAATGAAAAGGTGCATTACGGAAAAAAGCTGGACTTTTATCACAACAGACAGGCATTTACAGAAGATGCATGGCGGATGGTAGAGTTTATGCAGATGCAGGATGACGACAAGAAGCGCCAGAGCAGATTTCATGCCTATTATGCTTACACCGGGGGATATGAGCGCACGATGGAGCTCGATGAGGTCGGCATCGACCGTTTTTTTGACGCCATCGGGGAAATGCCGTTATCTGCCGAAATCGGGTATCTGCCGGAGGAGGAGTATCATGTGCAGGAGGAAGAGCGCAAGCCGAAGCTTGAGATACGCGCAGGGGCGTCCGGTGTGTTCCTTGTGCTGGAGGATCTGCATGTCATAAGGGGAAGCAGATTTTACTATTTTTATGAAGACGGCATGATCTATCGCAGCAGTGAGGCTTTAAAGGCGAAGGCGGGAGATTTTTTTGACTATATGGAGCGCCAGACCGGCGGGGAATGTTATATTGCCGCGGAGGAACTGCCGTCGTTCTGCAGGGATCTGCTACCGCTTTTAAGGGAGACGTTCCGGGTGACGGCGGAGGGCTTCGATGAGACGCTCTATGTCCCGAAAAAGCCGGAGTTTGAGCTGTATCTGGACAAGCAGGACAACCAGACGGTCGGTGCGAAGCTGGTCGCTGCCTACGGGGACGACAAATATAACGTATTACAGAAGATTGAGCCGGGCGAGGTCCGGGATCTCGGGGAGGAGATGCGCGTGCGCACGCTGGTCGAGCCGTACTTCAACGAATACGGGCTCGGGCAGACGATATTCATCCTCTCGCACAATGAGGACATGCTCTATCAGCTCATCAGCAGTGGTCTGCAGCGCCTCAGCGAGTATATGTCGATCTACACGACGGAGGATTTCCGGGGAATGAAAGTCGTTTCTTCACCGTCGGTTTCGGTGGGCGTTGCGCTAAAGAGCGATCTTCTGGAACTGCAGATTCACTCGGATGAGATGTCGCGTGAGGAGCTGGCATATCTTCTGACCCGGTACGATCGGAAAAAGAAATACGTCCGTCTGAAAAACGGAGATTTTCTTGATGTGCGCGAGGATGGTCTGGGGCTGCTTGCGGAGATCAGCGAGGATCTCCGCCTGACAGAATCCGGACTGAAAAAAGGTCATGTGAACGTACCAAAATACCGCGCAATGTATCTGGACGCGGCGTTAAAGAGCAATCAGGAGCTTTCCGTGGAGAAAAACCGCGAGTTCAAGGGCATGGTCCGCAATATGAAGACGATCGAGGACAGCGATTATGAGGTGCCGGATTCGCTCCGCAGTATCATGCGCGGCTACCAGAAGAGCGGTTTTCTGTGGTTAAAGACACTGCGCGAGAACGGATTCGGCGGAATCCTTGCGGACGATATGGGACTGGGCAAGACCCTGCAGGTCATCAGCCTGCTCTTGTCGGAACAGGAGAGTGCTAAGGCAGGAGAGCGGGAGTGGCACCGTTCCCTCATCGTATGTCCGGCGTCGCTTGTCTACAATTGGCAGAAAGAGATCAGCCGTTTTGCTCCGCAGATCAAGACGACGCTCGTGACCGGACTCGCCGCAGAGCGTCAGAGGATTGTCAGACACACGAAGGAAGGGGAGGTGCTGATTACGTCCTATGATCTGCTAAAACGCGACGTGGAGCTGTACCGCGATATGGTGTTTGCGATCCAGGTCATCGACGAGGCGCAGTATATCAAGAACCCTGGAACCCAGGCGGCAAAAGGCGTCAAGCAGATTACTGCGGGTTTCAAGCTGGCGCTGACCGGAACGCCGATCGAGAACCGGCTGAGCGAACTGTGGAGCATTTTTGATTATCTGATGCCGGGATTTTTATATACTTATCAGCGGTTCCGGGAGGAGATCGAGATCCCGATCGTGGTAAACGGGGATGAAAACCGTATGCAGCGCCTGCAGCGCATGATCCGGCCGTTTATTCTGCGCCGTCTGAAGGGGGAAGTGCTGCGGGATCTTCCGGCGAAGCTGGAGGAGAATGTCTTCGCGAAGCTCGAAGGAGAGCAGCTTGCGCTCTATGATGCCCATGTGCAGCGCATGAAGGAGAGCCTGGAGGGCAAATCCGAGAAGGAATTCCGTTCCGAGAAGATTCAGATTCTGGCGGAGCTGACGAGACTGCGGCAGATCTGCTGTGACCCGGGACTTCTGTTTGAGGGCTATAAGGGAGAATCCGCGAAGGCGCAGATGTGCATGGAACTGATCGAGAATGCGGTTGGCGCCGGGCACAAGGTGTTATTGTTCTCGCAGTTTACGTCCATGCTGGAGCGTCTGGCGGCAGGGCTTAAGAAGGCCGGGATTGACTACTATATGCTGACCGGTTCTGTCGGCAAGGAAAAGCGCATGCAGATGGTGGAGAGCTTTAACGAGGACGACGTGCCGGTATTCTGTATTTCCTTAAAGGCAGGAGGAACCGGGCTGAACCTGACGGCTGCGGATATTGTGATCCACTATGATCCGTGGTGGAACGTGGCGGTGCAGAACCAGGCAACGGACCGCGCCCACCGCATCGGGCAGAAGCATGTTGTGACGGTCTACAAGCTGGTATCCGAGGGAACGATCGAGGAGAAGATCATTGCGATACAGGAGCGCAAAAAGGAATTGGCAAAGCAGGTGCTCGAGGGGGAGGGAATGGACTCTGTTTCCTTTACCAAGGAGGAAATTCTCGAGCTTCTGGGATAAAAAGGTTGTTTTTTCGACAAATCAGTTGACAAAAAATGTGGGCTGCTATATAGTAAGGAAACAGCATTATTGGTGAATGCAGATTCCGTGAGGGAGTAGTTCGCGCAGCGCGTGATTTGTCAACAGACCGGTCGGACAGCCTGACCTGGCAAATCTTAAAGAATGAGACTCATGTATATCTTTGGCTTCACATCGCAGACGGAGACGGAAGCGGTGCGCAGAGGATATACATCAGTCTCTTTTTTATGTAATTAGGAAACGTTATTCCTATTACATAAAAAAGTTCCCCGGGGATCGCACTGCGGCGGAAAATGCATCCGGGCTGAATGTGTATGTGCGCCCTGTGGCAGGGGCAGAATAAAATGTGGAGGTTGGTATGGCTATTTTTATTGAATTGCTGCTCATTGGAGTGGGCCTTTCGATGGACGCGTTTGCAGTGTCGATCTGTAAAGGTCTTGCGATGCGCAGGGTAAACAAGAAGCAGGCGCTTGTGATCGGTCTGTTTTTTGGAGGATTTCAGGCGCTGATGCCGTTTATCGGCTGGGCGCTCGGCACACAGTTTGAGAGCTACATTACCAGTATTGATCACTGGATTGCCTTTGTGCTGCTGGCATTCATCGGCGGCAAGATGATCGCAGAGGCGGTGCGTCCGGAGGATGAGAATGTGGAGATCGACAAGATGGATCCGCCGCTCGACTTAAAAGAGATGCTTGTGCTGGCGGTGGCGACCAGTATCGATGCACTTGCGGTCGGAATTACATTCGCATTTTTGAATTATCCGATCGGGGAGGCGGTTACGATCATCGGTCTCACCACGTTTTGTATCTCCATCGGCGGCGTCTATGTCGGCAATTTCTTCGGAAACCGCTACAAGAAAAAGGCGGAGATTGCAGGCGGCATCATCCTGGTGCTGATCGGCGTGAAGATTCTGCTGGAGCACCTCGGGTTTGTGGGATAGGTGCCGGATTACCGGAAGTTGAGATAATTTTGAGAAAATAAATACAGTAGAGAAAACAGAGAGGAATGGAGATTATTATGACAGAAATGCTTTGGGCAGTTGTGCTGCTTGTTGTTGGATTTGTGCTTCTGATTAAGGGAGCAGATTTTTTTGTGGAGGGAAGCTCTTCCGTGGCAAAAATGCTGAAAGTGCCTTCGATCATTATAGGACTTACGATCGTGGCGATGGGAACAAGCCTTCCGGAATGTGCGGTCAGTATTACGGCATCGGTAACGAACAATAATGCACTTGCAGTCAGCAATGCTATTGGCTCTAATATTTTTAATCTGATGGTGGTCTGTGGATTCTGTGCCCTTTTTAATCCACTCTATGTGGAAAAGAGTACGTTAAAAAAAGAGTTTCCGTTTTCTGTAGTCTGTGCAGTCTTGCTTTTAGTCTGCGGATATCTGGGAATGCAGCTTGGCAGGGCAGACGGAATCATCCTTCTTATTGTATTTGTCGCTTTTCTGGTCTGGATGGTGCGCTCGGCACTGAAAGCGCGTGCTGCTGCCGGAGATGATGAGTATGAGGTATTGCCGGTGTGGAAATGTATCGTGTTTATCGTCGGTGGTATTGTGGCGATCAAGTTCGGTGGGGATTTTGTTGTAAACGGCGCATCCACGGTTGCTGCAAAGCTGGGACTCAGCCAGAATCTGATCGGACTTACGATTGTTGCCTGTGGAACCAGCCTGCCGGAGCTTGTGACCTCGGTGGTTGCAGCGCGCAAAAATGAGCTGGATATGGCGCTCGGCAATGTGATCGGCTCCAATATTTTCAATATTCTGTTTGTGCTCGGTATCGCAGCGACGATCAGTCCGATCACATTTATCATGGAAAATGTGATCGATATTGTGATTCTGGTTGCGATGAGCGTACTGGTGTGGGCGCTCGCCTGGACGAAGAAGAAGCTGGACCGCTTCGAGGGCATTGTGATGCTGGCGCTCTATGTGGTCTATCTTGTGTATATCTGCATGCGGTAGCATGAAAAGATTTTGCAGAAAAAGATTTTTCCTGTTTTTTCGATTGCTGTAAAGGGAAATTGGCGTTATACTGGGGAAAAAGAAACGACAGGGAGGAAAACTTCATGGAATTTTTTGATAAGTTAAGCGAGTCACTGGTAAGTGCGGGGAAGGATGTCAGCCAGAAGGCGAAGGACGTATCCGAGATCGCAAAGTTAAAGCTGGATATCAAGTCCAAGGAGGACTATGTGCAGAAGCAGTATGAGGAGCTGGGACGCTCTTATTATGAGAAGCACAAGGATGAGGAAGAATGTGAAGAAGCAGAGCAGTTTTTCCTGATCAGGGAAGCGGTGGAGGAGATCGAGCGCATGAAAGCCGAGGTTCTGCGGATCCAGGGTTCTGCGGAATGTCCGAAGTGCGGTGCGAAGATGCCGGAAGGCGCTGTATATTGCAGCAACTGTGGTACGAAGATGGATGATATGTATGAGGAAGAGTAGCAGATACGCGGCATATCTTCCGTTTGTGCTGGTGGCGGTGATCGGACTGGTCTACCACGCCGGGATGAAGCCGATGGCGGGAGACGACATTTTTTTCCGGGATGCCACAAAAGACACGACGCTGTGGGCGTATCTGACGCAGCGTTATCTGACCTGGACATCGCGCGTGGTGTCGGAGTGTGTACTGGTCAATGTCATACAGTGCCCGCTTTTGTGGAGAATCATTGATTTTCTGTTGTTTGCGACGCTGCCGCTTCTGCTGTCCGGGCTTTTCGGCGGCGGGAAGACGATGAACTGGTGCGCGGCAGCGGCGGTGCTGATTTTTCCGTTTCACGACATGGGTACGGCGGGATGGATTACGACAACAGTTACACATTTCTGGCCGTTCTGGGGATTTTTTTATGTGGCGTGGGTGATAAGGAAGCTTGCGCTTGCGGAGAAAATTCACCCGGCAGCGGCAGTGTCCGCGGTTCCTGTCGCGGTTGTGACAGGAAGTCATGAACAGTATGCCGTGATTATGACGCTGCTGCTCGTGCTTAGCGGCGTGTATCTGTGGAAAACGCACAGAAGGCCGGGAAATGCAGTGCTTTTTTGGACTCTTGCGGTGATCGATGTGGTTTCACTGCTTGTAATTGCACTCTGTCCGGGCAATGCCGGACGCAATGCGGTCAGTATTGCGGATCTTCCGGTTTATGCGACGTTTGGATTCGGACAGAAGCTGTATCTGGGACTTTTGAGTATTGAGCGCGTGTTTATCGCCAATGCGGACATTGTATTTTTTCTGGTGGTGCTGATCTGGACATGGCTTGTCTGGGAGAAGACGAAAGATTACCGCAGGACGTTTTTTTCAGCGTTTCCGCTGCTCATTCTGTTCGGACAGACGGTGTTAAGAACTGCATATCCGGGGCTCTCGGGGCTGTTCGTGATGCCGGGGGAGATTCTGGAGTGGAGCTGGAGCGATCTGTCGACGTGGATTCCCATGGTGTATCTGGCAGTGACGGTGGCGGCGATGGTCTATGCGCTGTACCAGCTGTTTGGCGACGATCTGTTTGCTTTCATCAGCGTGCTGCTTCTGGTGGGGTGCGGTTTTGGTGCCGGGATGGTACTGGGCTTTATGGCGACGATCTACGTCTCGGGAGAGCGCGTGTATGCGCCGCTGTACGGTATTCTTCTGGCGGTCACACTGTCTGGCATCTGCCGGCAGCGCAGCGTGTGGAAGGAGCCGGCGGCTGTGGCGGTATCTGGACGGAAAGCAGAGCCGGCGGCGGATGCGGGCGTGACTGCGGCGGTTTCCAAAGCGGCAGTGCCGTCTGCAGTGTTCCTGACGGCGTTGACAGTTGTCTGTTGTGCGGTGAACGTATTGTTTATCGTTTTGTCATTGTAAGACCGGAAGTATAAAAGATAGAATATGAGTTCCATACAGGGAGCAGATTCTGCAGGGCAGAATCTGCTCCCTGTTTTTTTGACACACAGTCAGAGAGAGGATATAATCATTATTAAAAACAAATCCAGTTAAAGGTGAAATGAAGGTTATTGAAGGTATAGGGGTAAACGGAGAGATGGAGTTGAATAAGAAAAAGAAAAATATAATTGGCATTACACAAAGCGGTCTTATATTGGTATTGGTAGTTCTTATTGTCTTTATGATGGTACAGATCAACAGATTACAGGGGACTGCACGGGTAATAAATTATGCAGGTCTGGTACGTGGAGCCACACAGCGTGAAGTAAAGTTAGAAATTACAGGAAACCAGAATGAAGAATTAGTTCAGTATCTGGATGATATTCTGAGCGGATTAAAATACCAGGATGGACATTATGATCTGGTAAAGCTTCATGATAAAGAATATCAGGATAAATTACAGGTTCAGAGTGACTACTGGGAAAAATTAAAAATAGAAATTGAAGCGGTGAGAAGCAGAGGATATGAAAATACAGATATTGTAAATATGAGTGAAACTTATTTTAAGATGGCAGATGAAACGGTATCTGCAGCGGAAAATTATTCAGAAAAGATCGCGAGAAAGATTCGTACCATAGAGATTTTGTCAGCACTTGATATGTTGTGCCTGGTAATATTGGTTATTATGCAGACGCTGATGGCAATGAAGATGGCAGTGCAAAACAAGCTGTTAGAACAGAGGACATATACAGACAGCCATACAGGATTACCCAATAAAAGTGCATGTGAGAAAATACTTAATAATAAAGAGATCATTGATGAACCGACAGCATGCATAATGTTTGATCTGAATAATTTGAAAACGGTGAATGACACAATGGGACATTCGGCAGGAGACCAGCTAATAATGAATTTTGCCCGGCTTTTACGCAGTGTGATTCCGGAAGAAGATTTTGTTGGAAGGTATGGCGGGGATGAATTCATGGCAGTTATATATCATACCAGTAAAGCGGAGGTTGAGGATATTTTAAAATACTTACGCAGGGAAAAAGATAGATTAAATGGCAATGAAAATCCTATGTCAATCGATTATGCATGCGGATGGGCGTTATCCGAAGACTATAAGGAATGTACAATGCAGATATTATTGGATAAGGCCGATTCTTATATGTATGATAATAAACAATTATGCAAGCAGCATACCCTTTAGGTATTTTATGGAGCGTCGGCAGGCTGATCGGAATTGCGTTGGAGCAGCTTGAAAAGTGAAATGTTTTCCCATGTTTTTATTTGACAAAAGAATGCGGCAGTGATATATATAACATATTCTGTTATATATATCACTGCCGCGCTTTTGTTGTGCCGGAAAAATATTGCTCATCATGCCAAAGAAGCGCAGAAATACAGGCAGAAAGTACAGGAGGAGACCGATGCTTACCATCATGGAGCGGAAGAAGGGCGAGTCCGCGCGGGATTACGTGACGCGGGTGCTCATAGACAATATCGTAAATGTGCATTTGGAACCGGGGGAAAAGCTGCTGGAAAATGATCTGAGCGGGCAGCTCGGGGTGAGCCGCACGCCGTACCGGGAGGCGGTACTTGCGCTTGCGGAGCGGCAGCTCGTGCATATAAGACCGAAGAAAGGCACCTATGTGTCGCACATTGATTTGAAACTGGTCGAGGAGGTGCGGCATCTGCGCAGCATTGTGGAGACCGAGCTGGCAGTCATGGCATGTGACCTTCTGACGGAGGAGGATCTGGATGTGCTGCGCGAGAATATTGCCATCTGGAAAATGTACATGGAGCGGAAGCAGACGGATAAGATTCTGCAGTTTGACAAGGAATTTCACCGACATTTTTATGAAATGTGCGACCGGAACTACTGGTATACGCTGCTGGAGAGCCTTTCGCCGCATTTTGACCGCACGACGGTGCTAAGCTTCCGCTGCCGCCCGGTCAACGGCATTGTATCTGACCACGAGGAGCTGGTGGATGCGATTGCGGCGAGGGACCGGGGGCGGGCGGCGGAGACCGCCAGACGGCATATGCTCCGCTACACCGAGAATATTGATACGATCCGGCAGGCATTTCCGGAATATTTTGCGTAGGAAAGGAGGCAGAGGGTTATGGAACTGGCAATCATTACGGCAAAACAGGTCGTGATACTGTACTGTCTGATCCTGGCCGGGTTTGCGGGTGTAAAGAGTGGTGTCATAAAGCCGGAGGCAAAAAAGGCGTTTTCCAATCTGCTGCTCTACCTGGCGGTGCCGGCGATGGTCATTCATTCCTATATCTCAAAGGCAGACCGCTCCGTGCTTGCCAGACTGCCGCAGACGTTTGCGTTCAGTGTGCTTGCGATTCTGGCCGGACTTGCGATTACGATGCTGTGTACCTGCCGGATAAAAGGAAAGGAACGTCCGATCCTGCGGTTTGCCTGTATATTTTCCAATGCGGCATATATGGGGTTCCCGCTGATCGAGGCGCTGTTTGGCGCGGAGGGACTGATCTATGCGAGTGTGTACGTGACGGTGTTCAACATTCTGCTGTGGACGGTGGGATTTGGCATGATTAAAGGAACGGTGGAGCCGAAAGAGGTCGTCCGCACAGTCTGCACAAATCCGGTGCTGATTGCCGTGGTGATCGGACTGGTGATCTACCTGTGCCAGATTCCTGTGCCGGAGGTGATCGAACAGCCGCTCGCGCTGATCGGAAATATGAATACGCCGCTCTCCATGATTATTACCGGAATGATGATCGCCGGAAGCAATCTGGCGCAGATGCTTTGCGACCGGCGCATTTTATCTGTGGTGGGAATCCGCATGCTGCTGATCCCTGCCGTGTGCTTCGCGCTGTTTTTTGCATGCGGCTTTTCCGGGATGGCTGCAGGCGTGGTGCTGCTGCTGGAAGCATGCCCGAGCGCGGCGATCACCTCCGTCTTTGCGGTGCAGTATTCGTATGATGAAGAATTTGCGGCGGGCAGTGTGGTCATTACCACCCTGCTCAGCATTGTGATCCTGCCGGTATGCGCCATGCTTCTGCCGGGAATGTAGAAAACTGCGGGAAGAAGCCATATGGAAGCTACATAGCGGGAAGAAGCCATATGGCGGAAGAACCCGGAGATGGCATGGGAAGCAGGCAGGATAAGAAAAAGGAGAGAGTCACATGGAAATCAGATGTGTGTATACAGAAGGAAATCAGAATGTCATTCAGGAGGCGGTGGATCGTCTTCCCTCGGCGGGAGGCACGGTAATCGTGCCGCGCGGCAATTGGAAAAGCGGTGCAATTCATCTGAAAAGCAATGTAAAACTGTATCTGGAAGAGGGATGCGTGATTCATTTCAGTTCCTGCATGGAGGATTACCTTCCGCCGGTATTTACACGCTGGGAAGGCGTGGAATGTTACAATTATTCGCCGCTTATCTACGCGGCAGACTGTGAGAATGTTACAATCTGCGGCACCGGTGTGTTAGACGGTGCGGGAAGCGCGTGGTGGCACTGGAAAAAGCTCCAGCAGAATGCGGCGGATCGCCTGATCCGGGCGGAAAGTCAGGGGATTGTGGTAGAAGAGCGCGTATTTGCGACCAGGGAGGATGCGCTCCGTCCCTCGTTCATCCAGTTCATAAATTGTAAGCACGTAACGTTGGAAGATTTTACGATCGAGGACGGACCGCAGTGGACGATCCACCCGGTGTATTGTGAGGATGTTGTGGTGCGCGGGGTGACGGTGAACACCAAGGGACCGAACACCGATGGCTGCAATCCGGATTCATGTAGAAAAGTGCTGATAGAGGACTGCACCTTTGATACCGGCGATGACTGCATTGCTATCAATTCCGGCATGAACGAGGACGGGTGGCGTGTAGGGCGCCCCTGCGAACAGATAGAGGTAAAAAATTGCCGCTTTATAGGCGGACACGCGGCAGTGGCAATCGGAAGCGGAATGTCCGGCGGCATTTGTGACATCCGGATCCATGACTGCGTGGCCAGAGGGACCGAGCGCGGCATTCGCATCAAATCCATGCGCGGGCGCGGTGGCTATGTAAAGCGGATCAATGTGGAACGGATGCAGATGGATGAGATAGAAAAGGAAGCGATCGAAGTGAGCATGAATTATGGTTCCAGCACGGCGGTGCCGGTGTCGCAGAAGGCGCCGGAATTTTCGGAGATCCGTTTTGCCCATATCCGGGGAAACCATGCTGCCATCGGTGTCTCACTCTGCGGCCTGCCGGAAAGTCCGCTGCGGGAAATTACCCTGGAAGACGTATCGATCGCTGCAGAAGACCCGCTGCGGGAAGAGTATGTGGAAAAGTAAAATACTTTTTCTCTGGGGCGTCTGTGCTTACGAATGCTTGACTTTCCGCAGGTTTGGTGCTAATCTTAAAAAAGTCGATACACACAAACACGAGGAAAAAGAGAGTACATCTGCAGATACTTTACAGAGAGATTTCCAGCTGCGCGGTTGCAGCTTGCTGCGAGGAAATGAGGAAGGGCGGATGGAAGATGGCTTTGGAGTGGCAGGACTGAACACTGGACGTTACTAAGGACAGCGATAAGTTCTGACGGGACCGCCTGTTACAGCGGGGGATATTCGTTGCGATATCCGCAGAGGCACAGAGTGCAGATTCTGTGTGAATAGAAGTGGTACCACGGGAGTTATCCCGTCTTCTGGTGGCTGATACAGCCCCGAAGACGGGATTTTTTGTTTTATTAGGAAGGAGCAGACAAAATGAGTGACAAGGGAAAATTTTACATGACGACCGCGATTGCCTACACATCCGGCAAGCCGCATATCGGAAATACGTATGAGATCGTGCTCGCAGATGCGATCGCGCGTTATAAGAGACTGGAGGGCTACGATGTTTATTTCCAGACCGGAACAGATGAGCATGGCCAGAAGATTCAGGAGAAGGCAGAAAAAGCAGGCATTACGCCAAAAGAGTATGTAGATAACGTGGCAGGTGAGGTAAAGCGCATCTGGGATCTGATGAACACGTCCTACGATAACTTTGTCCGCACGACCGATGCAGACCATGAGAAACAGGTGCAGAAGATTTTTAAGAAGCTGTACGATCAGGGAGATATCTACAAGGGATCTTACGAGGGACTTTACTGTACGCCGTGTGAGTCCTTCTGGACAGAGTCCCAGCTGGTGGACGGCAAGTGCCCGGACTGCGGCAGAGAGGTAAAACCGGCGAAGGAGGAGGCATATTTCTTCAAGATGAGCAAATATGCGGACCGCCTGATCGAGCATATCAACACCCATCCGGAGTTCATTCAGCCGGTATCCAGAAAAAACGAGATGATGAACAATTTCCTGCTTCCGGGATTACAGGATCTGTGTGTTTCCAGAACATCATTTTCCTGGGGAATTCCGGTAGACTTTGACCCGAAGCATGTGGTTTATGTATGGCTGGATGCACTGACCAACTATATCACGAAGATCGGTTATGATGTGGACGGCAATTCTTCCGATTTATTTAAAAAGAACTGGCCGGCAGATCTGCATCTGATCGGCAAGGACATCATCCGTTTCCATACGATCTACTGGCCGATTTTCCTGATGGCGCTGGATCTCCCGCTGCCGAAGCAGGTATTCGGACATCCGTGGCTCTTACAGGGCGGAGACAAGATGAGCAAATCCAAGGGAAATGTGATCTATGCGGACGATATGGTGGATCTGTTCGGCGTGGATGCAACCCGTTACTTTGTACTGCATGAGATGCCATTTGAGAACGACGGTGTGATTACCTGGGAACTGGTGGTGGAGCGCTTTAATTCCGATCTTGCCAACATCCTCGGAAATCTCGTCAACCGCACGGTTTCCATGAGCAACAAGTATTTTGGCGGCGTGGTAAGAAGCACGGGCGTGACAGAGGACGTGGACGAAGACTTAAAGACAGTTGTGACCGGAGCCAGAGACAGAGTGGCACAGAAGATGAAAGATCTGCGTGTGGCAGATGCCATTTCTGAGGTATTCGGCGTGTTCCGCCGCTGCAACAAATATATCGATGAGACGGCACCGTGGGTACTTGCGAAGGACGAGGCGAAATCCGACCGTCTGGCAGAGGTACTTTATAATCTGGCAGAGTCGATTACGGTGGGGGCATCCCTGCTGTACAGCTTCCTGCCGGAGACCGCAGAGAAGATTGTGGCACAGCTTCATACACAGCTCCGCGGTTTTGAGGAACTGAATCAGTTTGGTCTGTATGAGAACGGCACGAAAGTGACCGGGACGCCGGAGATCTTATTCGCACGTCTGGATGCAAAGGATGTGATGCCGAAGGTAGAAGCGATCCGCGAGGCACAGAAGAAGGAGTTTGAGGCAGAGCAGAGAGCGCTTGGCGAGGAGACTCCTGCAGAAGAAAAAGCAGAAGACGTCATCGACATCGAGGCGAAGGAAGAAATCACATATGATGATTTTATGAAGCTTCAGTTCCAGGTGGGAGAGATCATTTCCTGTGAGGCTGTGGAGAAGTCGAAGAAGCTTCTGTGCTCCCAGGTAAGAGTCGGCAGCGAGGTGAAGCAGATCGTTTCCGGTATCCGTAAATATTACACGCCGGAAGAGATGGTCGGTAAAAAAGTGATGGTACTGGTAAACTTAAAGCCTGCGAAGCTTGCGGGAGTTCTCTCAGAGGGGATGCTTTTATGCGCTGAGGATGCGGAAGGCAATCTGGCGCTGATGACGCCGGAGAAACCGATGCCGGCAGGTGCTGAAATATGTTAAAAGGAGACACCGGAGCAAAACGGACATGGTTTTATGAAAACGGTGCATTTGTGGCGGCGGCGCTTGCCGCCGTCCTTTGGCATGTGGTATTGTCCACGAATGTCGGCGATGATATGGTCTATTTTAAAACCCTTTTGGACGGTAACAGTTCACTCGGCGAGATCCTGGCACATCGCTATGAGACATGGTCATCGCGCATGGTGATCGAGGTGGTGTTAATTCCACTGGTGCACTGTCCGCTGCTCTGGAAAATCCTTGATATTGTCATCTTTACGTCCCTCCCGGTGCTGCTCTGCGGACTGCTGGGTGTGACCGGGCGCGGACGCTGGTTTGTAACCGGACTGGTGCTGCTCTATCCGTTTGCGGATATGGCATCCGCCGGATGGATTGCGACGACGACCAATTATCTCTGGCCGCTCTGGGGCGTTCTGGTGATCGGCATGGTGTTAAAGCAGCTTCGCTGCGGCAGAAAAGTGCCGGTGTGGGAGGTGGCAGCAGCGCTTCTGGCGTGTGCTTATGCGGGCAGCCAGGAACAGGCTGCGGTGCTGCTGCTTCTGCTGTTTGGCATGGAAGTGCTGCATTATATCTCGGAAAAGTGTATGAAACAGCCGCTTCTCTATGCATTATGCGGCATAGATATTATCTCTCTCGTATATATTCTCAGCTGTCCGGGAAATGCAATCCGGAGCGCGCAGGAGATGGCGGGGAGAATGCCGGAGTTCGCTGATTTTACATTCGCAGAGAAGCTCTACACGGGACTTGCCAATGTGGAACGGATCTTTATCGCGGAGCTTGATCCGGTCTATTGCGTTGTGGCAGCAGTGCTTGTGCTGCTTGTGTATCGTAAGACAGGCGATTACCGTAAGACGCTTTTGGCGGGGATTCCGGCGCTGCTGCTGTTTGGACAGGCGGTGGTGCGCGTCAGCCATCCTTTCTTTGAAAAAGTGTTTGTGCTGCCGGCACAGGCAACCAGCTGGAACTGGGGTGGCGCAATGACCTATATGCCGTTGATCTTTCTGGTACTGTCCGTTTTTGGAATTCTGTACGCGTTGTGGCAGCTGGCGGATGGAGCGTGGAAGCATTACCTGTGGACGGCGTTTTTACTGGCAGGCGGATTTGCCACGGGGGTCGTCATGGGATTTTCACCGACGATTTACGCATCGGCAGACCGGCCGTACCTCTATCTGTATTTCGTGCTGATCTATGTGTGTACGGATGCCGTGTGGAACTTGGGAGGCATGAGGGTCGTCTGGAAGACAGGCAGTGCAGATGCTGCGCAGAGCGGAAGCGGTGCACACAGTAAGGGGAAAATGCCTGTGCCGGAAAAACTGATGTTTACTGTACTCGGGCTTCTGGTGCTGGCAAACATTCTGGATGTGACCCGGATGTGCTGGCTGCTTGGAAGGCTTCTGTGATCGTTTATAACAGAAATCCGCTGTTTCATGCAGGAAACCTAACGAAAAATCCAATTTCAGCCGATGTATACCATATGAACGGATTCAGTCAGGGATACATTCAGGGAGGAATGTGGATATGGGAATCAGCATCAATGCACCGGGAAGTGTGAGCAATCAGGCATCGATGACAGGCACACTTTCCATCCGAAAAAGCACAAATACATTTGAGCAGATGGCGGGGGTCAGTAGTTCAGGGGGAACCTCGAAAAAACAGCTCAATTATAATCACAGAGATATTTCCGGACAGCTGCTCCGGGCGAAGAAGCCGCAGAGTGCATCCGCGGCGCTGACCCGTGCAAAGAGCAAGGTGTCTATGCTTCAGCGTGCGGCGGCATCCGGACAGTATGATTCCAAGGAAGTGGCGAATGCGCTTGCGCATGCGAGACGGATGGTGCGCTGTGCGCAGTTGAAAGTGCGCAATCTGCGCGAGGAAGAGCGCGAGCAGCAGTCTGCGCAGAAGGAAAACAGCGGTAAGAGCCAGAAGAAGGAACATGAAGTGAAGCGCCGTGTGGCACAGAAAGAGCGTCAACTCAAGCAGAAGGTATCGATTGAGAATACGCAGGAAGTGCTTCGGCAGAAGAAAAAGAAGAACGAGATAGCGCAGAAGCAGCAGAGACACCGCTCGCAGGAGCGGGGTAAGATTGCGGAAGCGGATTTCAAATATATCAAGTCACAGCTCGAGGCTGGCAAAGGCTTTGGCGGCGGCAGTTCTTATTGTGAGGACAGCGGATTTACACTGGATATCAGTGATGCCGCAATGTCAATGGCGGAGCTCGAGATGATGGCGCAGAATCAGATTGAAGCGGAGGCAGAGGCGGAAGTGGAAGCGGAGATGTCACTTACCGACGGAGGAACGCTTGCAGTTGCGACCGCGGGAGCCGTGACGGCGGGCAGCGGAGCGAGAACTGCACCTGACGCAACGACAGCCACTGCCGGCGCGTCCGTGGATGTGTCAGTGTAACAAAACGGCGAGGGACACTGCCCCATGAAGCAGGCGGTGTCCTTTGAAGGCTAAGTCATATTATAAGAAAATCACACTTTTCGATTTCAGGTAGAATGCACAGGAAATATTTTGTTCAAAAAATGTGGCATTTCTAACCAGCCGGTGGCTACATCTGCGATGATTCGTGTCTCTTCCAAGTTTGGAGCACTCCGCGGAGTGTGTCCGCAAGCCAGAAGACAATTTTAGGACTTTTGTGTGTCCCTTATTGGCACCAATGAGCAGAACATAACCGCGCGAAGCCGATGTCTGAATTGGCATCTGCCCTATTTTCAATAGCAGATGCCAACGAGTTTCGGTTCGCGCGGTTTAATATTGTCTGTGAAGCGGTGCCATTAGGGACACTAGAAAGTCCGCTCATTGTCTGTGGCTTGTCGGACACCCTCCGGGAGAGTCCAAACGTGGAAGAGACACGAAATCAGATGCAGTCATCCGGCTGGAAGAACTGCACACATTTTTTTCAATAAATCTTTCCTATGCAGTTCTACCTGAAATCTATAGAATGTGTTTTGGATAATATGACTTAGCACTTCAAAGGACAGCGTTGCCTGCCTATGTGGCAGTGCTCCTGCGCTGTTTTGCTGCGACAGCAGTCAGGGCGAACATGGCGGCGGCAAAGAGGAACTGGATGCCGATGCATTTCCAGTAAAAGCCCAGGTCGAAGACTTCCTTTCCGAAGCCCGCCAGCATATTGTTGGCGCGGATGTACCAGTAGGCGGGAAGGAAACGTCCTACGGCAAGTACGGAACCGGAGAGCATGGACTGCGGGACAAAGACACCGCAGAGAAAGGACATGGACAGACCGACGATATTTGCCAGCATATTTAATACATTGTCATCCGGCGAGAACGTCGAGATGAGCAGGGAGAGTGCAGTCGTAAAAAGCAGAAAGGCAAGGCTGTTCAAGATGGCATAGCCGACATAGGGCTGCAGCATGGCTTTCCGGTAGAATACGAGACCAAGCAGCAGAAAGAGCAGCCAGATGCCGAGACTGTACAGGAGACAGCCGGATGCCATGGCAAGAGTACGTGTTCTTCCGGGAAGAGCGGAGCACGCCGTCCGGGCTTTCATGTCGCGGCTGTTTAAGGTAACCAGAATCGGAGCCATGCCGGCGAACAGGATTGCCAGAAAGATATACGGAAGATACTGGAAGAAATAAAAAACCATGCTGTTGGTGTCGGCGTCGGACCTCTGAAAAGATGTGACGGAGACTTTGGGAAGGTCGGAAATGGTATGATCCGTATGGTCGATGGCCTCGGCAATGGTGTCACCGCCCGCCAGGTAGAGCTGCAGTGCCTGCACATACTGCGTAATCTGGTTGTCCACGTACTGGCTGCTGCTGCTTCCCGGAATTGTCAGGGAGGAGACAAGGTCTTTGGTCTCGCCGGCGAGCACCCGGTCTTCAAATCCTTCCGGGATGACCATGGCATAGTTGAGCGTGCGGTAGTAGATTGCATCTAACAGTGCGGTGTCCTCTCCAGGCTCCGGTGTTGTTACCTGGTGGATGGATGCGAGGTAATCGCACAGAGCGCGGCTTGCATCCGTGTTGTCTTCATCTGTGATGGCGATAGAGCGCTGGCTGGCTTTGAAGTTCTCGTTGATGGAATCCTGCGAGAGTGCCGACAGCAGCAGCGTGATCACCGCGTAGACGCCCAAATAGATCAATGCGGCATTTCGCCGTTTTTTTGCGATTGCGAAAAATGCTTTAAAGACTGGCATATTTTTTCCTCCTTACCAGTGCAAGACCGCCGAGACAGAAAAGTGCCGAGAGTAACAGGAGTCCTGCGATATTTGTAAAAAACCGTGTGTAGGACGGGTACACGACGAGTGAATACAGTGCATCGGAGATGAGAGCTGCAGGATTGATGCGGTTGAGCAGCGGGCAGAAATCTTCCACAAGTGCACGCATGTTTCCAATCATCAGACCGCTTAAAAAGCAGCAGATCATAATTGCAGCCATCAGGAAACCAAACTTGGTCTCTTTGGAAAACTGCCCGATACAACCGACCAGAAATCCCAGACTCAGCCCGGCAAGACAACCGCAGAGGCAGGTCAGCGCCACACCGCCGAGATGGTTTCCGAAATCAACCTTAAGAACCAGTGTCAGATAGGCAATGGTGATCAGCAAGGAGGAAAACTCAAAAATCAGAGCTCCGGTCAGATCACCGAGGGTGGCAAGTAGCCGGGGAACCGGCGAGACATTGCGTCTGGCACCCAGATCTGACAGATTTGCCTGATTGGAGATGGCGAGCGTGTTGCCGATCATGGCAGCATAGAGGCAGGTCATGGCAATCAGATTAAAAAAGTAAGTAAGGGATTCATCCACGGAGCCGGCACCAAGGGATTCGTGCCGGATATAGCTGACTTCCGTAGAAACCGCATCAAGCAGTGCCGGAAGCTTCGTGGGATCTTTCATTGCGGCCTGGGCGATGGCACTGTATTCTATGTTGAAACGATCCACAAGCACACTTAAAATACTCTGGTACAGAGGATCGGAAGTCATCTCTGCGGAGAGTGTCAGCGATAGAGGATATGTGGAAACATCCTTGGCGGATGCGGCATTTCTATAATCGGAAACGGTTGGCAGATCAGCGGTAATGATGCCGTAGACTTCTTTTGCTTTCAGCAGTTCACTGGCATCCGCAGCGGAAGCATAGGTAACTTCAAGGAACTGATCTTCGCCGGGTTTGGACAGGAAATCAAACATGGAGCGCAGCTCGGAGGATTCCTCTTGCATCACAACTGCAACCGGGATGGCGGAAAAACTTTCGCCACTCCTCAGTCCGCCGAATGCAAAATGGAACATCGTTCCGAGCAGAAGTGGAAAAGCGACACACCAGAATACCTGACCTTTATCCCGCAGCAGATTAAGCAGTGTATATTTCATCGTATGAAAAAACATGGTGGTACCTCCTAATCACGCAGTTCTTTTCCGGTAATTTCCAGAAAGACGTCATTTAAGGTCGGAAGTTCGGAATAGACTCTTCCGAAAGACACATTCTGTTCCTGCAGATAGTTCAGAATGTGCGGCAGATTGTGGGAACCGCCGCTGCACAGCACTTTTAAGCAGTGATGTTCAAAGGTCACCTCATAGACGTGCTTTATGTCACGGATCGCTGCAATCTGCGCAGGAAGAAGATCCAGAATATCAATCGAGATGATCTCGCTCTTTTTGATCATTCGTTTTAACTCTTCCGTGGTTCCAATGGCAAGATTTTTGCCTTTGTCCATAATGGCGATCCGGGTACAGATCTGCTCCACCTCCTCCATATAGTGGGAGGTATAAATGATCGTGGCACCATTGCGGTTTAACTCCTGGATTCCCTCCAGAATTTTATTGCGGCTCTGCGGGTCGACTGCCACAGTCGGCTCGTCAAGAATGATGAGCTTTGGCTTGTGGGCAATTCCGCACGCGATATTCAGACGGCGCAGCAGACCACCGGAAAGCTTTTTCGGATAAAATTTGCGGAAATCGTTGAGACCGACAAAATCGATGGCATCTTCCACATACTGGCGCCGGAGCGCTTTGTCGCGGATATACAGACCACAGAAATAATCAATGTTTTCATAGACGGTCAATTCCTGAAAGACAGCAACATTTTGCATGACAACGCCGATCTGACGTTTCAGATCGTAGCTGTCCGGCCGCATTTCCCGGCCGAAGACCCGGACGGTTCCCTTGTCAAAGGCAAGCAGTGCAAGGATGCAGTTGATGGTTGTCGTCTTTCCGGAGCCGTTTGGTCCAAGCAGACCGAAGATCTCACCTTCCTCGATCGTGAGATTAAAGTGATCGAGGGCGACGAGCTCCTGATAGCGTTTTACCAGATTTTCTATTTCTACAACAGGTACTGACATAACAAATCCTCCTCATTTGATGGTAATTACAGTATAGCGGGTGGCGCCCGGCGGTACCAGTGAGCAGCGTCAGATGTTTGATGTGACAAATGTCATAAATCTCTTATTTTTCAAAAAAGATGTGGCGGCAGCCCTGTAATGATGATATGGTTATCATAACGTGTGAGGGAAAGTGGAAAATATCCCGGAAATATGGCGGCATATGTGGACAGGGAGAGGGTAGAATGAAGCGGATTGTGGATAAAGGACTGTTGCTTGCCGGCGGTCTGCTTATGGCGGGACAGTCGGGAAGGCTTGCAGCGCCGGTCATAGCGTTGCTGTTGGCGATGACTGCGGCGGCATATGGCAGCTGTGTGGACAACAGACGATGGCATTGTGTGTGCCTTGCGGGGATGTTTGCGGTCTGCTTTATCCTGCCGGAACTCTGTTTTTTCGTGCCGGTTCTTCTGTATGACTGTGCGGAAAAAAAGGAGATGCGGCTCTGGTTCTTATGTGTTCCGGGGCTCGCTTTTTTCTATAGGGAACAGATTATCCGGCAGCCCTTTTTGTGGGCGGCGGACGGTATGCTGATCGTGGCTGCGATATTGCTGGCGTGCAGAACGGGCAGAATTCTGTATCTGGAACAGGAGATGATCCGTCTTCGGGATACCAGCACGGAGCTCAATCTCGTGTTACAGGAAAAAAACAAGAACCTGATGGAAAAACAGGATTATGAGATCTACCTTGCGACACTGCGGGAGCGCAACCGCATTGCAAGAGAGATTCATGATAATGTGGGGCATATGCTTTCAAGAAGTATTCTGCAGATGGGAGCACTGATTACGATTCATAAGGAGGAGCCGCTGCACGGACAGCTCGCCGGGGTGGGGGAGACGTTAAATCAGGCGATGAACAGTATCCGTGAGAGCGTGCACGATCTGCACGATGAGTCCATTGATCTGCGGCAGTCTATTGCGGAGGCGACCCGTGAGATGAAGGAGCATTATCAGCTCACGGTCGATTATGATATGTCTCCGGAGATTCCACGCAATGTAAAGTATTGTTTTATCACAGCGGTAAAAGAAGCCATGTCGAATATTGCAAAACACTCCGATGCGGATAAGATCTCCGTGATTTTGCGGGAGCACCCGGCATTCTATCAGATGACCGTTGAGGACAACGGAACGGTGGGACGAAAGGGACAGAGCGGATCATTGTGGGAGGAAGAGGTCGTCCGTATGGACGGGAAGGAAGGGATTGGTCTTTCCAATATGAAGGAGCGCGTGCAGGCACTGGGCGGAACCTTCCGGATTCATACGGAAAAGGGATTTGTGATCTTTATTTCGATTCCCAAGAGGGATAAAATGTAGATACGGTAATGAAGGCTGGGAGAGAGAAAAATGAGAGTTCTGGTGGTTGACGATGATAAGCTGGTGGCAGTATCCCTAAAAACGATTCTGGAAGCTGACGGGGAGATTACGGTCGTGGGTCTTGGAGAGGCGGGAGATGACGCCATCCGGCTCTATCGGGAGCAGCATCCTGATATTCTGCTGATGGATATCCGCATGCAGGGAATGTCCGGATTGGATGCAGCTGAATGCATCTTAAAAGAAGATCAAGCGGCAAAAATTTTGTTTTTGACAACCTTTTCCGATGACGAATACATTGTAAAGGCACTGAATATGGGAGCGAAGGGGTATCTGCTGAAACAGGACTTTGAGTCGATCGTTCCGGCACTCAAGGCTGTCTACGGCGGGCAGAGTGTATTCGGCGGACAGATTATGGGAAAAATTCCGGTGCTTCTGGCAGGAAAAGGCAGCTTTTCCTATCATGATTACGACATCAGTGAGAAGGAGCAGGGCATTATTGAACTGGTGGCAGAAGGCTTAAGCAACCGGGAGATTGCAGAAAAATTGTATTTGAGCGAGGGTACGGTGCGCAATTATATCAGCACCATACTGGATAAATTAAAGTTACGAGACCGCACACAGCTGGCAGTCTTTTATTATAAGAACTGCGGCTGAGCCGGCGGTACAGCAATCGCACAGAAGCTGTGCCGACAGACAGCGACATGAAAGAGACGGCAATGCAACAACAGGGAAGATGAGGAAAACAATGATATTTGAGACACATGCACATTATGATGATGAAGTATTTAATGAGGATAGAGAGCAACTATTAGCTGGGCTCCCGGAAAAGGGAATCGGGAGGGTGATTAACGTCGGTGCGTCCATTGAGACGACGAGGACGACGCTCGCGTTGGCGGAGGCGTATGATTACATCTATGCCGCCGTGGGTGTGCATCCGAGCGATATTGACGGGCTGAACGAGGAGACATATTCCTGGCTCAAAGCGCAGACGGCACATCCGAAGACGGTAGCGGTGGGAGAGATTGGTCTGGATTATTACTGGGACAAGGAGCCGGAAGTACAGGCAGCGCAGCGGGAATGGTTCGTGCGCCAGCTTGCACTTGCCGGGGAGACGGATCTCCCGGTAATTATCCACTCGCGTGACGCGGCGGAGGATACCATGCGGATCTTAAAAGAGACCGGAAGATTCCGGGAACATCCCGGTGTCATTCACTGTTACTCGTATTCGCCGGAGCAGGCAAAAGAGTACGTGAAGATGGGATACTGCATTGGTGTGGGAGGCGTGGTTACCTTTAAAAATGCAAAGAAACTCAAGCAGACGGTGGAGCAGATCTCTCTGGAACACATTCTGTTGGAGACGGACTGCCCGTATATGGCGCCAGAGCCGCACAGGGGAACCCGCAATGATTCCTCCAATCTCTCTTATGTGGCAGCCAGGATTGCGGAGATCAAAGGAGTCTCTGTGCAGGAGGTGGAACAGACGACCTGGGAAAATGCCTGCCGTGTATTCGGCGTCCGGTAGGTGTCTGCCCGAATCAGCAGAAGCGGGAATATTCCGGGGTGTCTGCCCAATAGCGCTTCGGGATTAACTGCATCTGCAAGCCCGGATTTTTGCGGGATTCTATGGCAATGTGATCAAAAAAGGTCAGCCAGAGCTGCCGGAAGGCTTCCTCGTCGGAGGAATACCGGCTGACTTTCTCCAGATCCAGATCTGCGGCATCTGTGAGAATGTAGCTGGAAAGCGCTTTGTGCACCGCGACAGACTGATGTGTGGCGTCATAGATCATAAAGTTCTCGGAGGGCAGACGGTCGGTGAAATGCTCTGCCAGATAGGGAAGGACGTTGTCCTTCGGACGGATTGTGGCAAAGAGAACGCCGTTCTCAAGCTCGGAGAAGCGCAGAAATTCGAGATGATGGCAGGCTTCGCGGTTGGTCGCCCGGCAGAGCTCAAAAATCCGGTAGACACACGGTTCGCCTAAGGAAAGAAGCACTTTCTGACCGTCTCCGCTTGCGAGTGCGAGGAGGATGGTCTCATAGATGGCGTCTGCCTTGTCCATCTTCCTGCCGGAGGATGGCTCGCCGGACATTGCAGCCTGATAGATCGACTCATAGAACTGCATGCCGAAACGGGACGTGATGGTGCGGATCACCTTGCCGGTCTTATCCGTGGAGGGAGCCACGTGAATATATTCGGAAAAAAGCTCGTAATTCTCCGGTTCGCCGGTGGCAAGCCGGATATTGCGGTGACCGAGCCGGCTTGCGCAGGCGTCATAGACACCGGTAAAGATACCTTCAAGACTGTCCTCACAGATAAATACATACATGTAAAATACCTCTTTTCTATGTGTAATCAGGGCGGTGGGCTCACAGGGCAAGTCCGGTGTCAAACAGCGACAACTGCTGATAACCGGTGTTGCGGAGCTCCGTTGGAACCTGCGTGTGGTCTGCCATGAGATGAGAGCAGATATAGTCCTCGTCGAGCTTCGTGCGGTACATCATCCGGCCGGAACAGGTGATGAAATACAGGGCGCGCTTTAGCACAACGCCGATCTTTTTCAGATCGTCATAGGTGAGCGCGGTATCCCGTCTGGCGGCGACGATTCGCTGGGCGGACTTGTATCCGATTCCGGGTACGCGCAGAAGAGTCTGATAACTGGCGCGGTTAATCTCGACCGGAAATGTGTCGAGATGACGCAATGCCCAGTCACACTTGGGATCCAGATAAATATTAAAATTCGGGCGGTCTTCCGACAGAAGTTCATCCACATGAAAGCGGTAATAGCGCAGCAGCCAGTCTGCCTGGTACAGGCGGTGCTCGCGCAGCAGCGGAGGTCCGCCGGGGAGCACCGGCAGTGACGAATCGCCGTTGACATTGATGAACGCAGAGTAGAAAACGCGCTTCAGATGAAACTTCTCATAGAGTGCCTCGGACACACGCATAATCTGATAGTCGTTCTCCGGGGTAGCACCGATAATCATCTGTGTGCTCTGCCCGGCGGGCACAAACTTCGGCGCTTTGCGGTAGACCATCAGTTCATTCTGGTTCTCCGTGATGCCATTCTGGATCTGGCGCATGGGGGAGAGAATCGTGTGTCTTGATTTGCAGGGAGCAAGCTGTTTCAGCCCGTTTGCCGTGGGAAGCTCAAGATTGATGCTCATGCGGTCCGCAAGAAATCCTGCCTTTTCAATCAGTGCCGGGTCAGCGCCGGGGATCGCTTTTACGTGGATGTAGCCGTTGAAGTGATGGACGGTACGGAGCCGGTAGAGCGTCTGGTAAATCAGATCCATGGTGTAATTCGGACTGATGAGGATGCCGGAGCTTAAGAACAGACCCTCGATATAATTGCGCCGGTAGAATTCCATGGTGAGCGTGCAGATCTCATCCGGGGTAAAGGAGGCGCGGGGGACGTCGGAGTTGCAGTTGTTCTGGCAGTAGGCACAGTTAAAAATACACTCGTTGGTGAACAGGATCTTGAGCAGGGAGATGCATCTTCCATCTGCAGCAAATGCATGGCACACGCCGGGAGCCAGACAATTCCCCATGTGTCTGCCGTCTCCCCTGCGGTCGGCGCCGCTTGAGGTACATGCCACGTCGTACTTCGCGGCATCGGTAAGGATGGCAAGCTTCTCCATGAGGGAGAGATTCTGCTGAATGTTCATGTGAAAGCACCTCCTGATAAAACAAATGTTCGGTTAAAGAATAGCACATATGTTCGGCAAAAGCAAGATAAAATCGAATATTTGTTCGAGAAAGATTATGGTTCACTTGGACAGTGGGTATATGGTATAATGTACGTAAGCAATGAGCAGTGCCAGACGTGACAGTCACGAGATATGCCTGCTTGCAGGCTATATATCGCGACTGTTGCGGATGATAGGGCGAATGCCCGTTAGTCCGGGAAATCTATGATTTCCTGGACGAGCACTGCGAAGACGTGACATTTGCAGGAGCGGGCATCGGAGACTTTAGACGGATGATAGGGCGAATGCCCGTTAGTCCGGGAAATCTATGATTTCCTGGACGAGCACTGCGAAGACGTGACTTTTGCCAGAGCGCAGCCGTACAGACAAAAGCCCCCGGGCGGGCTTTGGAATGGAGAAAGATGGATACAGATATTTTTGAGCAGTTCCCGGATCGGGAAACATTTGACAAATACTGGAACGAGAATTATCAGCCGGTGACATACGAGGATGTGCGCGAGGCGTTCACGGATTTTGTGAAGTCCGCGGACGGTCACATCTACCTCTCGGATTACGAGGAGAAGGGGCTGATCTCACGGGAAGATTTTAAGGAAAATCTCTCGCAGGAGGCACAGTTTACATTTGAGGACGGACTGACGGAAGTTTTTTACGATAAGAATCCGGAGCTTTACGAGACGGCGTTCGCGCTCTACGAGGAGTCAAAGCTTACCGGAAAAGGAGATGCATCGGTGGCGCAGACGTTTCACGAGACGTTTCGCGCGCTCTATGCAGAGTTTCTGGACAGACTGTATGATGAGGTGCTGGCAGCATGGCAACATTAGGAATCCCGCAGAATACGATTACGGTTCTGCAGAAGTATCATTTTAATTTTCAGAAAAAGTTCGGACAGAATTTTCTCATTGATACCCATGTGCTCGAGCGCATTATTGAGGCGGCGGGCATTACGAAGGATGACTTTGTGCTGGAGATCGGACCGGGCATCGGCACGATGACCCAGTATCTGTGTGAAAATGCCAGAGAGGTGACGGCGGTGGAGATCGATCAGAACCTGATCCCGATTCTGGCGGACACGCTTAGCGCTTATGACAATGTGACGGTTATCAATGAGGACATTTTGAAGCTGGATATTGTAAAGCTCGCGGAGGAGAAGAATGCCGGGAAACCGATCAAGGTGGTGGCAAATCTTCCGTATTATATTACTACGCCGATTATCATGGGGCTGTTTGAGAGCCATGTGCCGATTGACAGCATTACGATCATGGTGCAGAAGGAAGTCGCAGACAGGATGCAGGTCGGACCGGGGACGAAGGATTACGGTGCGCTCTCGCTGGCGGTGCAGTATTATGCAAAGCCGGAGATTATCGCAAACGTGCCGCCGAACTGCTTTATGCCGCGGCCGAATGTCGGCAGCGCGGTGATAAGGCTGACGCGTCATGAGACCGTGCCGGTGCAGGTGGAGGATGAAAAGCTGATGTTCCGGCTGATCCGGGCATCTTTTAACCAGAGACGCAAGACGCTTGCGAACGGTCTGAATAATTCGCCGGAGATTCATCTCTCCAAGGAAGTGATTCAGGAAAGCATTGAGGAGCTTGGCGTGCCGGTGACCATCCGTGGAGAGGCGCTTACATTGGAACAGTTTGCGGCGCTCTCGAATATTATCGGACGCAGAATGAAGCAGCAGGTATAGAGAGAATAGGGGGAAACAGACAATGGATGGACAGCAGAACAATCAGAATGGATGGAACGGGAGCGAGGCGCCCAGAACATACGGTGAGGATACGAAAATGTATCAGAACCGGCAGAACGCGCCGCAACAGCCGAATTACGGAAGCGGTCAGAACCCGTATCAGCAGCCGAATTACGGAAACGGTCAGAACCCGTATCAGCAGCCGAATTACGGAAATAACCAGAACGCATATCAGCAGCCGAATTACGGAAACGGTCAGAACACATATCAGCAGCCGAATTACGGAAACGGTCAGAACCCGTATCAGCAGCCGAATTACGGAAACTGGCAGGGCAATCCGTATCCGCAGGAGCAGCACGGACCGGTATCCGATGTTCTGTGCAATATTCTCCTGGTGATCTTTATGGCGCAGATTATTATCAATTTTGTGGTATTTGGTGCGACATGGAACGCGATGGCAGGGGAAGGAATAGACGCTTATCTCGACGGATCCGTGAGCCTTGGCAGCCCGGTGCAGATGCTTTCCATGTTTTCCAATCTGCTGTTTGTGGCGATGCTTGTGCTGTTGATTCTGGATATTATAAAAATCAGCAATCAGAAATACAAGATCACCGGTCTGGTGTTGTTTGCGATTTTCTTAAGACCGGGCTATTACATCTGGAGAGCACATGTGCTTAAGAGAAAAATGACGTTTCCGATCATCTATACCATCGCTTACAGCGGAGTGACCGTGGCATACTTTTTCTATTCGTTTTATAAAGTTTTTTCACTGACATTTGGGATTATGCAGAGTCTGAACTAGTGCCGCGGCTTTGTAGGAATGGAAGATCTCCTTGGTTCATATAATAATGGACAAGGAGATTTTTTTATGCGGAAAAAATGGAAATACTATATTGATAGAATGCTTACTTTTGCGCTAATTGGCATATTATTGCCGCTTTTTGTTACGATAATATGTCAGCGTATGCGCCTGGAGGAAGTGATTTACGGCACGTACGACGCGATAACGGAGGCGGCAGAAAGAGAGGGCGGGGAGGAACTGGAAGAACAGCTGCCTTTTATTCTGGCGAAGGAGATCCGTGCGGACGCGGAGGATGCGGCGCTTATGGCGCAGTGCGTGATTGCGCGGACAACACTGTATGATGCCGCGGCGAGAGGGGAGGAACAGCCGGCTGCTTTTTCGGAGGAAGAATTAAGGCAGGCGCTGGGGGAAACATATGAAAAGGTCATGGAACGGCTTGAGACGTGCGTGGAGGAGACGAGTGGGCAGGTGCTCTCCTGGAACGGCGGCTATGCGTATGCTGCATATCATGCGATCAGTGCAGGAAGTACGAGAGATATGAGCCGGTCGGCGGAAGCGGCGGTGCCATATCTTCCTGCGGTGGAGTGTCCGGCGGATCTGACGGCGGAGGGTACGCTCTCAGTCATTTATTGTGAGGAAACGGACATTTTAAAGCAGTGCGCGGAGCATTTTGCGGAGGCAGACGTGTCCGCGGTGTCTGATATCCAGGTTACAGAGCGGGATGCGGCGGGCTATGTACAGCAGGTCATGCTGGGGGAGTATGTCTGCACCGGGGAAGCGTTCCGTGAGGCGATGGGCTGGAATTCCGCGTGTTTTACGATCGCGCAGATGGGGGAAAATGTGCGGATCGTGACAAGGGGACTGGGACACGGGTACGGCCTGAGCCAGAATGAGGCGCGCGCGATGGCGCAGGAAGGAACCTCTTACGAGGAGATTTTACAATATTTTTTTCCGGGAACAACGCTTGTGACAGCGGATCAGATAAAATAGGCGGCGCTCTGCATAAACCATCCGTGCAGGGGGAACAATAGGAATAAAAATAAATAATATGGATGGTGAAAAAAATGAGAAAAAGCAGATTTTGGGCATTCCTCGGGCGTAAACAATATGTGATTGCGGGGGCGATTGTGATTGCGGCAGCAGTTGCGACCACGGTAATTTACAGCGATCATGAACAACAGCAGCGCGAACAGCTGGAGGAAGAACTGGCACAGGAAAACACACCGGAGGAAGCCGGACTTGTCGCTGCGACGGAAAGTACGGAACAGACAGCACAGGCATCCGCAGTTATTCCGCCGGAGCAGACCGCGGAGACGGAAAAGCTGGAGCAGAAAGCGGCAGAGACGACAGAGAGTACGGAAGTGGCGCAGGTGGAAAAAGAAGCGGAGAATGAGACCGCAGAGACGGGAGCAGGGGTCAATGCCCTTCATTTTGATCCGGAGGACGGCATGCTCTGGCCGATGGAGGGAAATGTGATCTTAAATTACAGCATGGATTCTACCATATATTTTGCGACGCTGGACCAGTACAAATACAATCCGGCGGTGATTATCGCGGGAGAGGTCAACAATAAGGTATATTCCGTCGCAAAGGGAAAAGTCATCGGTCTCTCCAACAACGAGGAGACTGGCTGTACGATGACGGTCGATCTGGGTGACGGCTACCGCGCGATCTACGGACAGTTAAAGGAGCCGAACTTTGCGGTGGGTGATTATGTGGAATCCGGCCATGTGCTGGGCTACGTGGCAGAGCCGACGAAATATTATTCGGTGGAGGGCAGCAATCTGTATTTTGCGCTGCAAAAAGACGGACAGCCTGTCGATCCGGTAGCATTTTTTCAGAGCTAGTTTGTAAAAGGAAGACACCGGTTCTTGAATATGTTGGATTTCTTCATTATAATGAAACAAGAGATAAGGGAGGAATCGGTACATGGAATTCAAGGAATACAGTAAAGCTGTGATGGCGTGGGTGGACGGAGTGATGCAGAACCGCGGCGCCGATGCCGAGAAAACATTGAAATACTGTGCGGATATCGAACAATATGCAAAACAGACGGGGGATCCAAAGCTTCTGGGGTTTGCCTACTATTATGCGGGCGAGACCTACTATGTGCTCAATGAGGGCGAGCAGCTTCTTAAGACCATTACCAGAGCTATCACCTATCTGGATCAGGCGGAGCAGTGGGACATGGTTGCCAGGGCTTATAATATCCTTGCGATTGCCTTTTTGAACCGTGGAAATACGCCGATTGCGCTGGATTACTATCTGACCGGACTCGGTTATTGTAAAAAATATAAGCTGGCGAACGAAGAAAACGTCATCAACTTGAATCTCGGAACCCTCTATCTGGGCAACGAACAGTGGAATGAGGCGCAGAGATATTTTGAAAAAGTCTCCTCCGATATCAAGGCATATCCGGAGACCCCGAATTATTACGGGCTGATGAGCTGTGTAGCGGTCTGTCTGGGGCGGTGCTTTATGCAGCGGGAACAGAATGAACGCGTGCAGGCACAGATGGATTATCTGGATCAGGTCTGCTGGGAGCACATGCAGAAGATCGAGCGGCTCTCGGCGCTGATTTTTAAGGCGGAATATTATCACCACGTGGGAAGAATCACACTTCGTGAGGAATGTATTGAGCAGATCCGCGGACTTGTGGATATGGACATGGCGGTTATGGATATCTTTGATGACGTGTACGGGCTGTGCAGACTGTTGCTGGAGATCGATAAGGAAGACGTCTTCTGGGACATCGTGGCGGTATTGGAAAAATTGACGAAAAACGCCAATATTGCGAATCTGCAGCGGAAAATAGTTTCCTTAAAAATCCTCTGCTACCGCAGGAAACAGGACGAGGCGGCTTATCTCGAGGAGGCGGGCCGGTTCTATGAGCTGACCGAGGCGCTGGATCGGGAGAACCATTATATGATTGCCAACATGCTCTCCGTGCGCAGATCATTAGAACATGCGAATGAGAAGCGGCGGGAGATGGAGAAAGCGAATGAGCGTCTGCTGGAGAAGTCCGAGACGGATCCGCTGACGCGGCTGGCGAACCGGTTCCGGCTGAATGATTATCTGGAGCGTGCGTTTGAGCGGACGCGGGATGACCATAGAGCATTTGCGGTAGAGATTCTCGACATCGACTACTTCAAGGAATACAATGATAACTACGGCCATCAGGCGGGAGATGCCTGCATCGTGGCGATTGCGGATGAGCTGCGGAAAATGCAGAGCCACGATACCTTCTGTGCGCGGTATGGCGGGGATGAGTTTATCATTATTTACGAGTACAAGACGGAGGACGAGGTTTTTTCCATGGCGGACAGTCTGCGGGAGCGTATTCTTGACAGGCGGATCGAGCATGTGTGCTCGAAGGCGCTTCCGGTTGTCACAATCTCGCAGGGAATCTGTTTTGACGTGGCTCCGGAGGGAAGCCGGAGCTGGGATTTCCTGCATGCGGCGGATATGATGCTCTACGAGGTGAAAAAGCGCAGCCGCAACAATATTTCGCTCGGACATCTGGATGCAAAAGAGGCGAGATACGGAGAAGAGAGGAAACTTTTATAGATTCCGGCATAGAATATACTGTAACGGAAAATCCGCAATCGAGCCTTTTACTTTTACCGAAGCGCAGCAGTATGAAAAAGTACAGATCAAGTAAAGTACGCATCTGTCGATTGCTTTTCATAGGAGTATTGCCCAAAGCCGCGAGCGGATTTGGGTTACATAGACAGAAGTTCGGAGATTTGCGCATTTCTTGACAAAAGAGAGATGCCGTGCTATGATTCAAAATACTGCGCAGTCGGCAGAAGTGGGCACTTTCTGCCGGTGCTGGGCATGCGTCAGAGAATTGGCTCTGGCGTGACAGAAAGGAAAAAGATGGAAACAGTTAGATTTGATGAGTTAGATTTATATCCTCAGGTGTTAAGAGCGATTGCGGATATGGGATTTGAGGAGGCAACGCCGATTCAGAGCCAGGCGATTCCGGTTGTGATGTCGGGCGTGGATGTGATCGGACAGGCACAGACAGGTACCGGTAAGACGGCATCCTTTGGTATTCCGGTGCTTCACAAGGTAGACCCGAACAGCAGAAAGACGCAGGTAATCATTCTCTCTCCGACCAGAGAGCTTGCCATTCAGGTGGCGGACGAGATCCGCAAACTTGCCAAGTATATGCACGGGGTCAAGGTACTTCCGGTGTATGGCGGACAGGAGATCGGACGCCAGATCAAGGCGTTAAAGGGCGGTGCGCAGATTATCGTCGGAACGCCGGGACGCGTGATGGATCATCTGCGCCGCAAGACGATCCGCTGTGATGCGATCCACACGGTGGTACTCGATGAGGCGGACGAGATGCTGAACATGGGCTTCCGCGATGACATCGAGACGATTCTTGAGTATATTCCGGCGGAGGGACGTCAGACGATCCTTTTCTCCGCGACGATGCCGAAGCCGATTCTCGATATTACCAGGAAATATCAGCACGATGCGGTCAACATCAAGGTGGTAAAAAAAGAGCTGACGGTTCCGAGCATTGAGCAGTATTACTACGATGTCAAGCGTAGCGACAAGGTAGAAGTCTTAACGCGGCTTCTCGATTACTACAATCCGAAGCTCTCGCTGGTATTCTGCAATACCAAGCGGATGGTGGACGAACTTGCGGAAGAATTAAAGGGACGCGGCTATTTTGCAGAGGGACTGCACGGAGATATGAAGCAGTCGCAGCGTGACCGCGTGATGAAAGGATTCCGCAGCGGCAAGACCGAGATCCTCATTGCGACCGATGTGGCGGCGCGCGGAATCGACGTCGATGATGTGGAGGCCGTTTTCAACTACGACATTCCGCAGGATGACGAATACTATGTGCACCGGATCGGCAGAACGGGACGTGCAGGTCGGACCGGACGCGCCTTTACCTTCGTGAAGGGCAAAGAAGTCTACAAGCTGAAGGATATCATGCGCTACTGCAAGACCAAGATCGTGGCAATGCCGATTCCGTCAACGGATGATGTGGCACAGATCAAGGCAGAGAAGGTCATGGAGGAGATCGGCAGGATCATCGACGAGGAGAACCTGTCGGACATGATCGACATGATCGAGCGCCAGGTGAATGCTTCGGATTACACCGCAATGGATATTGCAGCAGCATTTTTGAAGCACGCACTCGGCCAGGTCAATCTCGACAACGGCAGCGAGGGTGACTACGACTTTGACAATACCGGCGCGGAGGAAGGGATGGTGCGTCTCTTCATCAACATCGGTAAAAAAGACCGCGTCAAGCCGGGAGACATTCTCGGGGCGATCGCCGGGGAGTCCGGCATGCCAGGCAAGCTGGTCGGCGCGATCGACATGTATGACAAGTATACCTTTGTGGAAGTGCCGAGAGAGTACGGCAGAGAAGTCCTCGAGGGAATGAAGAACACCAAGATCAAAGGGCGCTCTGTCAATATGGAACCGGCAAATCAAAGGTAGATTTAATAAATGGAACGCTATCGGAATCTGGAACTGCCGCAATAAGCATAGACCTCTTTGGGGTGATAAGTAATATTATTAGAATACCAGAGAACAAAAAAGTTCCAGAATAAACAGACGGCGGGAAATTCTTTGAAGCAAAATTCACGTATTTCTTCCATGCCGTGGCTGGCATCCCAT
>ERZ773252.735-NODE-735-length-36374-cov-8.662573_pt1 | contig 36374 bp, 20 predicted proteins | sample MGYA00580517_ERZ773252 | MGnify/ENA primary metagenome ERZ773252 (study PRJEB29015, sample SAMEA2737766) | human gut metagenome | biome: human gut; feature: human-associated habitat; material: faeces | place: China | collected 2012 ...
CGGCCGCGCGGACTTTCATGGCCTTCTCGCGCGCAGCCTTCACCTCGGGCGTGATGACGCTCATGGGTTCGGCAGTCGAGACCTGGTAGAAAAAGCCCTTAAAGTCGATCTGCATGTCGGTGATGGCAAGACCAAACAGGTCGTGGGCCTCATTTTCAAACGGGAACACCGCGGGGTAATACGAGCTGATGGACGGAATCTCCTGGTACTGGTCGATGCCCTCGACCACCAGGTTCTCGATCGCATAGCTGCCGTCCTGCGCAATATGCTCCTGAGCAGCACGGACGTTGATAAACGTATAGACCAAGCGATACGAGCCGTCGTCGACGTTGCGCTCGGCATGCATTTGCACAAAGCGCGCGCCGACGCCCTTGAGCGCCTGGACATGCGACAGGAGCTTGTCGATCCCGACGGTGGTATAGATAGCCTTTTGCATTACTCGGCCTCCTTTGCAGCGGCGGGCGTCTCAACAGGTGCGTCGCCAGCGGCGGGCGCAGCAGGCTTCCCGGCAGGCGCGTCACCGGCACCGTCAGTCCCGGCCCCCGCAGCCACAAACCCGTCCTCGCCCAGCTCAACGCCACCGTCCCAGGTAGCGGCACCGCCCACGGTGAGCGGATCGCCACCGGCGCGCAACACGGTCTCCTTCTGGTCCAGGATGCCGCACGCCTCCACGATGGCATCGATCACCGTCTCGGGGCGAATGGCGCACCCGGGCGCGTACACGTCCACGGGAATCGCGCGGTCCACGCCGCCGATCACGTTGTAGGCATCGCGGAATACGCCGCCCGAGCATGCGCAGATACCGCAGGCCACCACGCACTTGGGCTCGAGCATCTGGTTGTAAATCTGACGCACGACGGGCAGGTTCTGGGCATTGACCGACCCCGTCACCAAAAAGATATCCGCATGCTTGGGGTTGCCGGTGTTGACCACGCCAAAGCGCTCCGCATCGAACAGCGGCGTGAGCGAGGCCAGCACCTCGATATCGCATCCGTTGCAGCTCGAGCCGTCGTAATGAATAACCCACGGCGAGCGCGACATTTTATGATCCATGGATGCCGCCTCCTAAATAAACACGTCGACGAGGATGGGCATAAGGTTGAGCAGGCCAAACACCAGCGCCACGCCCCAGCCGAGCTTAAAGCAGCTGCGCCAGGTGCTGCGTGCGAAGGTGTTGTCGATCAGCACCTCGACAAAATACGTCGCGGCCATCACGACCAGGGCTACGACCCAGCTCACCGGGTTGTCCCAAACAAAGAACATGCCCACCCACATCAAAAACAGCACGGTCTCACACCAGTGCATAAGGGTCATCTTGGCCAGCGTGCCGCCGCTCATCTCGGTGGCGACGCCCTGGACAATCTCCTGATGCGCGTGATGCGAGTACGAAAGGTCGAACGGCGACTTGCGTAGCTTGATGGTGAGCACCGCAAGCAGCGCCAAGAAAATGGGCGCACTGTACACGATGATGGGCGCCGACTGCCCGGTCACGGCGATGGAATCAAAGCTATCGGTGGCGAGATACAGGCCCACGCTCATCAGCAGAACGGCGGGCTCGTAGCTCATAACCTGCAGCAACTCGCGATCGGCGCCGACCTGCGCAAACGGGCTTTGCGTCGAGGCGGACGCCAGCACCACAAAGATCGCGGCGAGCGTCACCATAAAAGCACACAGCAGCGTGTTGGAACCCGACACAAAGATGCCGCCGCCTACCACGGTAAAGATGAGCGCACATGCCATATAGGTATCGTCCATGGTGTTTACGCTGGCAGGAGCCTTGCGCAGCAGCTTGGCAACGTCGTAGAACGGTTGCAGCAGGCGCGGGCCCACACGGCCCTGCATGCGGGCCGAAAGCTTGCGGTCAAGGCCGTCGATCAGGCCACCCACAAGCGGCGCAATCAAGGCAAACGCCACGGTACCAATAAATATGCCCACGACACCCGAACCTTCAAAATACTTACCGCGCAGCACCGAGGGCGCACTCATGGCAAGTCTCTCGGGCCCAATCCACGCGCAACACAGCAGCGCAAACAAGATAATGCTGCAGCACACGACGCTACCCGCGGGGCCAATACGCTTCTCGCCAAGGGCGTCCTCCGAGTACCAATTGCGCTTTTCGGCCTTCACCTCGTGTCCCATCGAGCCGCGGAAATGGCGGTAATTGTCGGTTCCCACGCCCGAAAGATATACGTTTACGTGCGGTTTGTTGCTCACGCGGAATGACGTCAGCAGCACCACGGCGATAAAAGCCACGATAACCACCATCAGATACATGGCATCCTTGCCAATAACGTACGGCACGCGGCCAAACACCATAGCCAAGTAAGGCGACACCAGACCGCTCGAGATAACCGGGAACGCCACGCAGCAAAGAATCAGCAGCGCGGCGATGGTGTTGAGCGCCATCCATTCGGTCTTATGGACATTGACCTCAACGTTTTGAGCCGTGGGGTCGACGCCCGAAAGCTTGGCCAGCCATTTACCCCAGAAGAAGAACGTCGCGGCCGAGCCAAAGGCGAGCACCATGATCATGAGCACGTTGCCTGTCTGCGCGAACGCCACCAGGGCGCCCCACTTGGACACGAGCATGCCAAACGGGGCCACGAACATGCCCATAATGCCCAGCATCATCAGGCGCGTCAGGTGCGGCATGCGGCTGAACATGCCGTCCATGTCCTCGATATTGCGGCTGCCGATATGATGCTCGGCCGTGCCTACGCACAGGAACAGCAGCGACTTGGCCACCGTGTGGAACAGGATCAGGAAGATGGCGGCCCACACGGCCTCGGGCGCGCCGACACCCAAGCAGGCACTGATGAGGCCCAGGTTGGAAATGGTGGAGTACGCGAGCACGCGTTTGGCGTTGCTCTGCGAGATGGCCATGAGGGCAGCGAGCAAAAACGTGATGGCGCCCACACTTGTGACCATAAAGCCGGTCACGGGGTAGATGGCATAGAGTGGGCTCAGCTTGACCATCAGGAACACGCCGGCTTTGACCATGGTTGACGAGTGCAGCAGGGCGCTCGTGGGAGTGGGTGCAACCATGGCACCCAACAGCCAAGTGTGGAACGGCATCTGTGCGGCCTTGGTGAGCGCGGCGAGCGACAACAGGATGACCGGCATCACCAGCAGCGCGGACTGCGCGGTTCCGGTGCCGGAAAGCTCGATCATGCCCGAGATGGTCAGCGGCATGCCGTTAACGTGCAGATACATAAGTCCGGCCAAAAACGCGATGCCGCCCAGCATGTTGAGGATGATTTGGGTAAAGGCGTTCTTGATGGCCTCGGGCGTACGCGTGTAGCCAATCATAAGGAACGAACACACGGTGGTGATTTCCCAGCCGCAGAACAGCCACTCAAGGTTGTCGCTCGTCACGATGACGAACATGGCCGAGAGGAACAGGAACATGAGCGCCAGGAACTGCGGGCGACGGTCGGGCGCGGTCTGCCCGCGCAGCGCGGCCTCGTGCTCGTCATGGGCCTGGAAGTCCTTCATGTAGCCCAGGGCATACAAGCAGATTAGACTGCCAACGATGCCGACGGCGAGGACCATGATCACGCTCATGTAGTCCAGGTAGAGTGGCGTTGCCGTGACGGCTTCGGCCGCGGGCAGCGTCATGGCTGCAAAGGCGAGCGAGCCCACCAGCTGGACTATGCCGAGCACCGTGGTGAGCGCGTTCCTATATTTGTACGCGTTGTACAGGATGACAGCGCACAGGATGACGTCGATAACGGAACTGATGATCGAGAGCACATGCGAGGTGCCGGGGGCAACCTCAAAGCTCTGCGGACCCGTGCCAAAAAACATGACGGCGACTACAACTGTCACCGCCATAATAATGCCGGAGCCTATGAGCCCCGCCGCATCGCGGGCGCGGTCACCGCGCGCGAGCAGCATGCCCAGCGCCGGTACCAGCGGAAACAGGGTAAGGAAATACAGTAGCGTCATACCATCACTCCCCCATGCTAAAACGCTGCAATTGTTTAACGTTATAGCTCAATTGAGGAGTAGCGGCGGCGGGTTTTCGGTCAACTGGGGAGTTTTAGGCGTACGGGGTAAGGGCACGCCCGCATTGGAGCAGAGGGGCGGCAAGAAAAATGCGCCCCTGTGGGTGCACCATCCCGTTTGCTATTCCGCCTTTTTAACGCGCGGCTTGCGACCGCGCGGCTTATCGACCAGTGCGGACTCACCGCTCTCGCGGTACTGACGGCACCAAGCCTTGACCGAAGACTCGCTAGGAATCTTGTGCTTGATCATGGCCTCGCGAACCGTTAAGCCGTTTTCCAAGCGGTCCTTGACCACGGCGAGCTTAACTTCGTACGAATAGGTGTGATGATGCGAACCGGCGTTGAGAACGGCGTCGGCACCGCCCACGGCATATGCGCGGGCCCACTGACGAGCCGTGGCCTGGGGAATGCCGAGCTCCGCGGCGAGGGCGCGATGACCGACCCCCTCTTGGAGGACCTCGACGGCGCGCTGCCTAACCTCGGGCGCATGCGTGCGAGTCCTTGTTGCTTCCGACATACCTGCCACTTCTTAGCCTTAACCGTTAATCTGCTTTCTTACGTGCATGTTAGATAGTAGCATTTTGCTGTTTGCGCGTAACAGTTAATTGAAAATCGCACGGCGGCATCTGGGCATTTGCCATTAATTTGCAACAGTTCTTTAGGTTTTATTTACGCAGCTAGTTAGCTCGCGGCTCATTGACGGTGTTTTACCAACCAGATTGGTATCTTTTTGTTTGGCTGGTATGGTTTGTGTAATTATTAACCCCTCTTCAGCCCGCACCTACATGTCAACTTTCCACTTACTTTCCAGCTTTCCACCTAGCTTTCCAGCTTTCCACTTAGCTTACCACCTAAGGTGGAAAGCTGGAAAGCTAGGTGGGAAGCTGGGGCAGCAGCAGGCCAGGAGAACAAGAAAAGGGGCGGCAACCGGGTGGTTGCCGCCCCCTTTGCGAAGCCAGTTGGCTTCGGAACTAGTGGTCGATGCCGTTGAGGTTCACCCTCGTGAGCGTATAGGTCACATAGTCGGGCGATTGAGGCGTTGCGCTCGCCACGTCACCCTTAACCAGGCTCGCTGTCATCACCAAGCGATAGTTCGCGTAGAACTGCTCACGCTGTTCAACCTGCGTGTTGACCTTAACGGTAAAGGGCAGGCTAAACGTCGTATTACCGTTCTTCGTTTTGAACTTGCCGTTCTCCTTCGAGTCAGTGAAGGTGATCGTGCTACCGGAGGGAGCGACCGCGGCAAGCTTACTCTCCGTCACTGTTACGTAGTTTGAGATATCATCCGTTACGCTCTCATACGTGCCGTCGGTTCCGCGGCGCTGAAGCGAGAGCGTGTACACAACAGAGTCTGCGTTCGCAATTGCCTCGGCGGCGTTGCTGAGTCCACCCAGTTCATACGTGGCACCCAGACCAATCGTGCCATTCGCGATCGGACGCAGGTCGTCCACGTTAATGCCAAGCTGCGACTTATCTGGCGCAGAAAGCGTAATGGTCGTATCACCCGTGTCCATGCGATAGTACCCGACGTTACCGCGCTTCGTCTGCGTCAGGCTCGAGGTATTAAGGCCTTCCTTACGCGTCGAAAGCTTGGCGGTATAGGACATCTTGGTACAGGCGTCCTCGCCAGACTGCTTGGACAGGGAGATAACCTTGTTGCAGCCGTCCGGCGTAAGGCGAATCTCTTCCACTACCGTACGCACGGTAAAGGATCCGCCCGCTGCACGCTTGCGGATTCCGGCAAGGTCATGGTCGAGCGTGAGCCTCAGTGAGTCATCACCCGTATCCGTCACAATCTGTGTAAACGCAGGCGTCGAAGCGTCATACGGCTCCCAATCGCTGCCACTCCACCTGTAGTTCTGATTGCCGATGGCAACATAGAACTTCGCAATTGCCGAAGTTCCGCTCGGGAAACTGCTTACTCCCATTAGGTTGTTGTTGGCGCCATAGCGACACAGCGATGTATCGAGCTGATAGAACAGATGGTCGCTCTCTGTATAGTATTGGCTCGGGCTAAACGTAACCGTATCCATGACATCGAGAGAAAGAACGTAGGCGGCACCGTCCTCCGACTTCGAAACCGGAATGCACGCCCCATCTTTTTTGTCGACTACATTCTGCTCATAATTGGACAAGATGCTGTATGTCGATGCCGTACTGTTTTGAATATCGTCGCTGCCATCGGTGCGTAAAACATGATGCAGATTCCAAGATATGCGGCCACCCGAAGAATTCGAGTCAATAGACGAAGCCGTAAAACCGTTGATACTAGCTTGCGTCACGCCGTCGCCCGACTTGGGCACGTTGACAACTAGGTAGACGCTCTCCGATGCACGCTTCTCTCTGCCGGTATCCTTCTCCTTGGGTACCTTTAGCGTATAGCGACTGTTGCTGGGAACGTCAGCACCCGCAACCTTAAACAGCGTCCACTTGCCATCGAGTTTCGCTTTAGCGGTCGCCTCTGCCTCGTTATCACACACGGTCCATGTGCCGGCGCCATCCTGCGTGGCCGACACACCCAAGATCTCGCTCAGCCATCGCTCCTGATATGGATTGCCCGCAGAATCCTTAAAGCCGTCGTTTCCGCTCAGGGAAACGCTCGTTGCTCCGCCTTCGCCCACCGTATAGTGATACTCTCTGCCACCGGCCTTGCCATCAACGTTCGCATCGATGAGCGTAAGCTGGGTGCCCTGGGGCAACCTTCCGTCGGCACCATTGAAGAGGATACTCTTGCCGAGCCCCTTCATCGAGCCGCCAGCAGCCATATAGCTGTCCCAGCCAAAGTCGACTTCCTTCCCATTGGCAGAATTGTATGTCCAGGTAAGCAGACCCGTCATCGGCTCGCCAAAGCTCGTAAGCACGTGTGCATCTTTTCCAAGGTTAGCGTAGTCTTTTTCTTTAAATTGAGTGCCGTAATCATACGTTGCAGTGAAATCGATCTCGAGCTTGCGCTTAACGATGATCGGCACCTGAACGTTGTAGCTCTGACCCGCCTCGGTAAAGGTAACGGTCAGGAGCGTAAAGCGACCTTTGCCGTTGTCCCAATCGGAGCTTGGGCTAAACGACATATTGTTCTTGCCATTGTTCACTACGCGAAGCGTGGGATTGTTCGACGCGTCACCGTCTTTAACGAACACACCGTCCTTGAGTTGGAAAACCTCTGCTTTGGCCGTCACGTGCGGATTGGTGCCATTCTCGTTATTCAATCTGCAGGCATCGGAGAAGCCGCCGTTCGTGACGATGTTTAGATAGCTCTTGACCGTCGTGTTGTCGTTGCCAGAGATCACCAAAACGGGGAAATCCGCTGTGGCTTGGTTGCTGCTTGTATCATTATTCGAATTGAACTTACTGGCCACGGATGAGGCATCGTAGCTCGACTTATTTTGATAGGCGCCGTTGTCATTAATGCCGCCGATATTCGTGTAGGTGTAGCGATCGGCAACACCGGTGCCTGCCTCGCTCTGGACGGTCGCCGCGGTGTCGATGGTGGCGCCGTCGCCAAACAGGTAGCGATCGGTGGTGTCGTTGTCGGAGGCACGCGCCGCCAGCGTGCTTACGGGGCTCGTGGTCACATACGGGCTCGCTGCCGTGGTGGCGGTATTGTCCGCGCCGTAGAGCGTGATCCCCTTGTCAGGTGCTTCCAGTGTGTCGTTATAGTCACCAAACGCGATATACGACTTCATGTTTACGGCGGCCGCATTGGTCGTGTAAACCATCGGCGGCAGATCACGCGTGGTCTTGCCGTTGCCGAGCTTTACGTTCACGCCCGCTGCGGAGAGGCTATAGCCGTTTGTGTCAACCTCGCCTAAGAGCACGCCCTGCTTAGAGCCCAATTTGTAGGTATTGCTGTCCATGAGCACGTTTACCAGATGGAACTGGCCGCGTCCGTCGCCCGCAATGCCGCCGTTGGAGGTTCCGCCAAACGTTGTGTTAGATACCTTTGTGTTGGTGACGTTGATGACGTCGGCACCGCTGTTAATCGCGCCAAGTAGACCGCCGCTCCACCTGCCCTTGATCGTGGCGCTCTCAATCGCGATATTGTTGCAGGCTATGTTCACATTGCTGAAGTAGTAGCCGATAAGTCCGCCCGAGCATTGGTCGGTGCCGGCAATGTTGATATTCTCGACGCTACAGTCCTCAAACCAGTACGTGTTGGGGCTGCCACTGCTCGTGACCTCGCCAATCAAGCCGCCCGCATTACGGATGCTATTGTTCGTTCCGGTGGCATCGCCGATGATGGCGCTCTTGGCATCGCCTCCGGCATCAATGCGCACGTTGCTTATAGAAATAACGCCTCTATAGGCGCTTCCGACCACACCGCCGGCGCCCATGTACTTATCGGTGTTCGACCCGGTGGCGAGTACATTTACCCCAGAGATGACTGCCGTGCTCGATGCGACGGCTTCCGTGATGCCAATTTTGTTGTTCACCGATACGTTACTGGAGGTATAACCGAACACGCCGCCCACGTAGGGTGTTGTACCCGTGGCGGTTATGGTCGAGTTTTTGCCAATAGTCTTCTCGTATACCCCTGTGGCCGCGGTTGTCCACACGCCGCACGGCGAGGCGATCGCACCCACATAGCCGCCAACGTACTTCTCGCCCGTGACGCTAAGGCCAGTGTATGAGCAGTCACAGAGATTCGCGGGCGCCTGCGTGCCGAAGCCGAAATTGACCATATAGGTCACGTCGTTATCCGTCCTTCGGCTGGTACGGCCCGAGCTGCCAAGAAGCCCTCCTACGCTCTTTGCGCCCAACACGGTGCAGTTCTTCATCTGTACGTTGCGGTAGACGCCACGCGTGTTGCCGTCGTAGTTGGCCGTTGCGCCCGCCAAAAGGCCGGTGCCGATGAGGTCGTTCGATGCCGGTCCCGAGGCAATGCTACCGTTGGCGTCTTTGTACGTGAGCGATACGTTGCAGTTACTAAAGGTGAGGTCTTTGACCTGAGCGCCGTCATTCGCGGTGACGCTCTGCCCCACATTGGTTGAGGTGAACATCACGGTGCTGAATAGGCCGCCCACACCCGAGACCTTATAGTCGTCATCGGCATATTCGACGACGCCGTAAGTGGCATCTTTGGTGCCTACCGTGATGGTGGCCCCGTTGCCGTCGATCGTTGCCACGTGCGGCGTGATGCGGTCGCGATCGGTGGACGCCTCGTTCGAGCTGCAAGCATTGGAATAGTAACGGCCGCTGAGACCCACGTATCCCGTGCCGTAGCCGGTCATATCATAGGTGGCATTTTCCTTGAACTCCAGGCTCATGCCGATCGATTTCGACGCGCACACGTAGCCCGTTTGGTAGTCGGCAGCGTAGGACGCCACCAGGTAGGGCGAATTTACATCGTCATCATGGTTGAGCGGGCCGTGCCACCCCTGTTTGCCCGGGGCCTTCTGGTCATCGTTTTTGGCGGTTTCGAAATCGCCGGAAGCGCTCGCAGGCTTGCCCACGCAGTCGTAGCTGGCATTTCGCACCTTACCATATTCCTTGTTGCCAAACAGGTAGCCGTTTATCGCCGGGTCCTGCTTATCGCTGCCCCAGTACGCCTTGGAGCCGCGGAACACGCCATAATTAGCGTAGTCAGTATGTGCCGCTCCAGCACCCGAACCCGAGCTAATGATGGCCGAGAGCACCAAAAGGCCCTGGGCGTTTTCCACCGTGGTCACGGGTGCCTCGGCATCAGTGCCGATATACTTGTTGTCGGTGCCCGTGGTAGTGACGCAGGCAGCTCCCTTGTTTGTGAGCTCGTTGATCTTGTAGTTAGCGTTACCGTTTTCGACTTTGCAGCCCTCGCTAAAGGCATAGCCATCAATCACACGACCAACGTAGGGATTGTCGTACTGCCGGAAGTTGCCCGTTCCAAGACCCTGAGACTTGTCGCTGGTTCCAGCGCGCCAAGACGTCCCTGACATATTGCGGAAGATCACACCGCCGCCCGCAATGGCACCAACGTAACCGCCGATGGGAACAAGATGTGGCTTAGTTCCGCCACCAGCAACCGTAAAGCCGGTTGTGGAGTTATCGGGCGTTGTCCCATTCACGGCCACGCCGTCGATAATGTTATCGCCGCCAAGGATGCAGCCGATAACGCCACCGAAGAACGACGTCGGAACACCGTCGGCATCCTTGGCAGAATAAGTAATAGTCGCCGACGCGTTCACATAGCGAATATTCAGATCGCGCACCACGCTGCCGTAACTATAGGGAATAAGGCCGCGAAGCGAACCCTCGTTATTCTCTATCTTGATGGTTGCCTTTTTATCACCTTTAGGGTTGCCAACGATGACGCCACGGAACGGGTTGGCTTTGTTGCCAAAACCGCCAAACGATGCGCCGTCGAGGGTGATCGTATTACCCCCGGTAGGTTCAATACTGTAGTACGCGCTTTGGATATAGCGGTGCATCATCTCGTCGGAAAGTGTGGCCGAAGGATCAGTGGTGTCGCCGGTCTTCTTTTCCCACTTCTTCCCAGTGTCTTTCGCCTGCTTATAGACGTACGTAACCTCATTGTCGGTTTTATTGTCGCTGCGGCGAGTACAGAGCGTACTCTGGTTGACGGCAATGGTGACCTCCCAACCGTCGAGCGCAGTTTGGTTGTTGATGTAGTTGGCGATGGCGTTCATCTCAGTCGCGTCCTTAACGGCATACGGATCGCCATATGTGCCGCATCCCTCTACCAGCTTTGGAATGCGCTGGTTGACTTTAATTTCATGATATTGGACGCCGCTCTCGGTGGCCTTTCCCTTATAAACATAAGGAAGATAGCCACCAAACCAAGGCCTGACGTCACCGTCCTTCTTACCATCAACCGTCACATAGCCGCTCACGGCACCATACGTCGCTTCGTCGTAATACCAAAGCTGCTTGCCCGGGTACTCCGTACTCCCATCAATCTCAGATCCGTATGTCACCTTGCCTGCATCGGAATCGGCATCGGCCTTAGTAAAGGTGTAGTCCGCAGAGCCCGTGCTCGTGCTTCCGTAGCCAAAACTCTCCAGCAGGCTCGCATGGGTGAAGATCGTTTTGTTCTTTTGGCTGGGCAAGCTGATTTGCTCAAACTTTGCCGTCACCTGATCGGCCTCACTGCCTACACCAAGCTTTCCGAACAGCGACGTAGCCGCCTTGGTGTCACTCGTGTACCCAGTAGTCTTGATATTCTTCGCGTTCAGGCTCACGTACTTCTGCATCTCGTTGATGAGCAGAGGCATATAGGCGTTAGCATCCGTGGCGCTGTTGGCGCCGTCGACAATCAGATTGTTGAGCGTAAGACCATCAATTGAGATCTTTCTAATCTTGGTGCCATTGCCGTCGCTGGACCCATACACGTAGCGGCACACGAGCGCGCCCGAAGAGCTTCCGCTTGCTCCATCAGTGTCTTCAGAGCTCTTTCCGTCATTAATAACGGGCCCAACAGTACCACGCAAAGTGACGTTTTTTACTGTGAGATCGCCGTTTGCCACCGTTCGAAAAAGACCGCAGTGCATGTTCTCGTGCTGGGTAGCATCGGAATTTAGCTTGTTGCCATTCTGCTCGGCCTTGATCTTGGAGTAACAGAAGGTAATGGTCGCATTCTCAACCGTCACCTCTCCGCTCGGCTGAGTGGGATAATAGCTGTAGCCGGCCAAATCGATTGTACCCGTTATGGTTATGGAATCATCGAGCCCTGTCGTGCCATTGGGAACGATTGTCGAACGAATACCTTCGGGAGCATAACGGTAAGCAGACCATAAGAGCAGCTTTTCCGCTGTATCGATTTGACTGCCACTAAAGCCGCCTTCACAATTCTTAGAGGCTATGTCGAGGTTGTAGAAGTAGCGGGTATTGCCGTTCGTATTCTGGCTTCGACCGAAAGACGAGCGATTATGGTAGCTGTTGTCTTTTGTGGAATCGCCGTCCATGTCCAGCTTGTTTTTCTGTGTGTGTAGCGAAACGACCGTGTTCCAGTCGGCGTCCATGAGCTTGCTGCCGTTGTTTGGTTTTACACCGCTGCCAACCCATTCATCGAAGGACGTTACGCCCGACGCAACGATGGCCCCCTCGCCGGTGGGCACCCTATAGGCGGTATCCCAATAAGCCCTGTCCTCCAAGTACAGGCCTAGGTAGCTCTCGACGCCATATGTCGTCTTATCATCCACCTTGCAGCCGCGGCAAACTAGAACGCCGAGCGTCTGAGCGGCGCCCGCATTAATGGTTGTGCCCGAGAGATCGATGGCATAGTTGTTGATAATCCAGTGGCCGCTCGCGGCGTATACAAGACCACCGAGTTCCTTGGAATCATCCGCAGTCGCGGTTATAGAAGCGTTGGTCGTTTTCAGAGCATAAGAGTTTTCATTCTTGTTAATGCTCTCATCTCCGATAGTTACGACCGCGTTGCCCCAGCTATAACCCAAGAAACCACCCGTGCCATTGAGCTTATCGCCGTTCCTGCCGACTTTCATTTCGAATGAATTGAACGAAAGGCCCGAAATGTTCACGTACTTATCAGCTGAGTTGGCTATTGTCCCTGCATTGTAGGTACTCTGTGCGATGCAGCCGATAAGACCACCGACTTGGGCAATCTTGCCGCCGGCGCAATCGCCAGTTTCGATTGATCCGGCGACTTCGAGGCCCGCAACATTGAATGACGAGCCATAATCGCCCGCATAACCAATGGCGCCGCCAATGCGACTATTGCCGTTAAGCGTTTTAGTTGCAGCGATGGTCGCTTGAGCCTTGCTGTTATCCTTAAACGCAACCGTAGAAGCCGCCAGCACGCTGCCCGCAATACCGCCAATGTTCACGTCATTGGCAAACGTATCATCGCACGCGATATTCGTTTTGCACGTTACGCCAGACAATGACAGGTTGCCGACGATGGCACACGCAAGCGACCCGGCATCGATAGCCGAACCGTTATCGAACTTCATGGAGCCAGCGATTGTGACGTTGGAGATGGTTGCACCGTTGACGGCCGCGAACAAGCCCAAGCGGCCGTGGCGGTAGATTTTGCCGTTGCCGTTGCTCGTGTTATTGCCGTCGAGCACGTCTTCACCACGCTTGCCGTACGCCTCGCCGACGGCAAGATTGATTGTGCCGCCACCGTTCAACGTTCCCGAGAAAACTTGCGAGCCGTCTGCACGATCCTGCGTGAAACCCGTCAGGCCCGTGCCCTTGAGATCAATAGTGCCGTTCACCGTAATGGTCGAGGACTGCAAGCCGTTAAGGTTGTTTTCGGTAACGCCGTCAACCATCGAGTAGTAGCCGTTGGTTTGCCAGGTAATCGCAAGCTTGGCGAAATCCTCAGCTGTGGTTAGGGCGTAGGCACCGTTAGCTGCCGTCAGCGAATCCGGCAAGGTCAACTTATGAGTGTCCACATCAAGCTTAATGAAGTCGCCGCCCAGACGAACAACTTCACCGTAGGTCGCGATGTCGTCCGTCTTTGAGGCTGAGTTGCTACGCTTGAAGGTCCAGACCGCAGCGCCCTTGTCTCCCAGATCACCATTAGAGCCATTGCCGGCAGCGAAGATCAGCGCGTTGTGGTTCTCGTATACGAGCTGACCCGTCGTGGCGTTCTCGGCAAAACTTGCGCCCGACAGATCCGTGATGCCGCTGAATTTGATTACAGCATTCCACGCGGATCCCGCAATTCCCGCGGCACGGTTGCTTTGCGCCTTACCGATAGGATTGTCGCTTGTAAGTTTGAAATCTCGCACGTCAAGGACATTGCGCGTATCGACAACGCCCACGGCGCCACCGAACTTTCCGGTACCCGTTCGCGCCGAAGCATCTCCCTTGCACGCAACCGTCACGCCGTTGAAGACAACGGCAACGGGCTGCGAGTTAGGATTTGCGCTATCGCCAACATAGCCAACAACGCCGCCTGCGTCGGACAACTTGCTCGCAAGGTCAAACTCAATTGAGCACGTATTCTTATTATCTGCATCCTTTTCAACAACAAAGGCGCGCAAAGCGCCGTCGTCGTCCGTTTTCGTCGCGAACACCTTGCCGACAAGGCCGCCGTAGCTGCCGTTGACACTAACATCTTCTGGTAAGGCGAGTTTGCTCTTATACGTCCCGCCTTGCACCACGATGTCTCCATTAGAGATATCGGCCATGCCAAAAAGAGCGCCGGCGCGCTGCGACGCACCAAGAGTCACAAGGTCGCCCAGGTCGAACATATTGGACGTAACGGCAAATCCTTGCGCAAAGCTCACGTCGCCGATAACGCCACCAGAGCAAGCGCTGTTCTCGTCGCCAATATTTAGAGGACACCCAATCTGCTTATTATCCGCGCCCAGTGTGAGCACGGTCGCTTTACCAATAAAACCGCCGCTGGCAGTTGTGCCCTTGACGGTGAGCGCGTGTAGGTCGAGAGCTTTCGCGACGTTGACCATGGCACCCGTGCTCGAGCCAACGAGTCCTACAACGCCACCGGCGGAGCCGTTCGTAGACTGGACGGTGGCGGTGGGAACGTTTGCCAGAGTGCCAATGCTCAGGGTCGCACCGTCCTTGACTTCGCCTACGAGCAGGCCAGCGTTGCCAGAGCTCGTTTTGACGGCTCCGCCTGAGGTCAGATCGTTGGGGAACGTGACGGACTCAACCGTCAAGCTCCCGCTCTCGACCGTGTTGGCAATCAAGCCAATGTTGCCCGTCGCATTCGCGTTGAGATTCTTTCGAGAATCGGTGAGGCTATAGGTAACGTTCGCAGCAAGGTCGCCCGTCGTCGCACCCAGGAGGGGTGCCGTCAAGGCGGAAGTCGCATCCTTCACATCAACGTTCACGGGTTCCACGATGTCAACCGACGCGATGAGTGTCTTGCTCTCTTCGCCGTTTTCCGCACCGCTGACCTTCGAAGCGACCATCGGTGCGCTATAGCTAGTCGCGCCTACCCACTTTATCCTGACCGTTTTGTTTTGGTCAGACAGCTTGAGGTTATTAAAAACCGTCCGATCAGTCGTAAGCTCGACGGGACTATCAACGTCCCTATAGATCCTGCCTTCAAACGGACATTCATCACTGCCAAGACCCTGGAAAGACATGCCGTTATTAGCCGACTCGGTGAGCTTCGCATCGCCCGTGATGATAACCTTGATCTGCGCATCATAGTAAAGCGAAGCGTCGGCGTTAGACAGGACGGCGAACGCCTCCGACGACTTGACATCGAGGCTTCGGATTCCGCTCTCGTCGTCTTTGCGCACGATGCTTTCCGCGCCGTTCTTCTCGAGCAGCTCGACGAGCTTATTCAAATCCGTGATCGTCGCACCCGCCTGGGCATCAGCGTCCTCCGAAGTCGCATCATCGGCATCTTGCTCGGCGTCGTCAGCGGCGGCATCGTCAGCGGCATCGTCGCCTTCCGTCTGGTCGCCCGTGGAATCGGAACCAGTGGCGCTATCGGTGGTATCGCCTGCTGCAGCGTCATCCTTCACCGCGTCATCCCCAGCACTGTCGCTGTCGGCGCCGGCATCACTCGACCCAGACCCGATCGTGACATCGCCGTTGGTCTCGCCGCTCTCGGCAGTATCCAACGCCTTCGCAGATGCGGCAGCAATCTCGTTCGAGATGTTCTGCCAGCCTGCCGCCACAGCAGCCACCGTGGGCGAGCATGCTTGGAGCACCATGACCACCGTCATGAACTCTGCGAATATGCGCTTTGCCGTTCTCATCGATTCCGTACCTCTTATCCTAAAACTCCGCTTCCAGAGTTATCGAGTCTCCGTCGCGCCCGTCAGAGTAGTTCCGCTCACGCTAATGTCCAGGTCGCCCCAGCCACCGGGCGTTTTGCCGTCCGCTCGGTAAAAGTTGACGACCATCGAACCCGGCTCCATGGTGAACGTAGCCTTGCGAGCTGCAGCATCCACCGTCGCGCTATGGTTGGTCTCAAAGAACGGGTCGATCTCCACGTTCTCCCCCCACGTGAGCGTGACGTTTGCCAGTGCGCCCGTAACCGTCACGCGGTAGTTGTATGCAGCGTAATCAGCAAACTTGCCAGCCTCATCGACCAGCGCGCCCTCAACCGCAGCGGTCTTGACCTCGGCCCTCTTTGACGGCACGACTTTCGCCGCCAGACAGGCTAGCTCGGTGCCGGGGCTCTTCTCCGATACGACCGTGGCCTTAATCACAAAGTATGCTTGTCCCAACTTAGCCTCGGGGAAGGTCACGGTGTAGTCGTTCTTGGTAGGTTGATTCTCCGGAAGCGTGACGCTGCTACCGGGCTGGGGCGCATAGCTCCACGTGGCACCATCGAGCCCATACCCCTCGACCGTCAAGGTATACGTCACGTTTTTATCGTTGCAGAAGTTGCTGTTGCTCAGCAAATAGTTATAGATGCTAAAGGTGAAGCTGCACTGCTTGTTGTTGGGATATACCGTAACGGAGCGCTGGGCGCGGTCGAGCTCGTCGTTGCCAGGCGCACTCATATAGCCCGTGAGCAGGTCGCTCGCAAACAGGCTCTGCGCGGTGCCCGTTGCGGCGACGGACTTTAGAAATCCGTTGGCGGTGTAGGCGGAATAGGTAAAGTAACCACCCGTCACGAGCGCCACGGCGCAAGCAAGTGCGATTGCTGCCACAACCAGCTTATTCTTGGCTAGGCTCTTGCTTTTTGCCAGCTGCTCGCGCTCGGCATCCTGCTGCTTCTCTCGCTTCTCCATGTGCGCCCCCTCTCCTACTTACCGCTCGTGTTGCGCGCGATCAGGTAGATCACATCGGTCTCTTTGGCGCTCTCGTCCCACGAAAGCTTGATGATAAAGTTGAGCGTGTCATTGTCAGTCGAGCCGTCGAGCGTCTTAGCGTTGAGTTCGCTCTTGCCGAATTTCTTGTATCGGTAGAGCGGGCGCGCGTTGCGCTGGACGTTTTGATAGTCCTTGAACGTAGGGTCGCTTGCGCCCTCGCCCGGCACGGCTGCCAGACCGTCGTTCTCCTTGTTGATATATTCGAAGCTCGTAAGCAGGTTCTCTCCGGTTGCTTTCCAGCTATAAGATTTGCCGTCTGCGGTACCGCTCACGTCGGGCGTCTGGAGCGCAGACGTGTTCTCGGCTCTGTACAGCTCAATAGTGAGACCTGTAATGTTGGTCGTATTCGCGAGTTGCAGCTCAAAACCGTCACCGCCCGTTTGCACGCAAAACGCGCGCTTGAGCGTCACCGTGTTGCCAGTCTTGGTATCGCCGTATTCGGGGTTGTAGCTCAGGTCGATCTGCTCTGTTGCCGTAGCGTTGGGGCCCAGCACTTTGAGCTCTGCCGGCTCCTTGATCTTGCCGACGGTGGAGCCGCGATTGGCATCGACGAACCATCCGAGCGTCAATCCCAGCAACACGAGAAGCACGGTAAGCAAGCCCATGATGGCAAGGGATTCGCGACGGTGGCCGCTCACCCAAGCCTTGATACGCTCGATGCGGCCAGCCGGACGCGCTTCGCCGTGCGAGCCGAACCCGTTGCCGCCGGGGTTTGCCGCTCCTTCGTTGTGTTTGATATCGCCCTGCTCGCGGGCATTAAGCTGCTCGTCCATTTATTTATCCGCCTCCTTGGCGGTAAAGCGCACGCGAATGTACTTGACGTTCTTGCCGATAATCTCGTCGGCGTTGTTGTAATAATTGGCGCAGGTTTCCACATCCGCAGAGGACATGCCGGCTCCGACAGGCGGAACCGCGCTAGGCGCCTGACCTGGCACGCTCGTGCTATCGGCGCGGAAATAGCACGCGTGGTTATTGTTGATGTCGCCGACGAGGGTCGTGTATCCCCCCTCGTCGCCTGTGTTAGCGAAAAGGTTGCCACCGTAGCCGGCGTTGCCCGTGCGAACATAGCTCTTGAACTGCTCCGGCCAAATCCAGTAGAGGGTTTTGGTGACGGTTTCGGTCGTATTGTTTGAGCCCTCAGCACGAAAGCTCTTCGCCGGAATGGTAAAGCTCTGTGTGATGACGGTGACGCTCGCTCCGTCCTGGGTCACCGTGGTTGTCGTGGGAACCAGCGGATTGGAGTAAAAGCCAGAGGTGTCTTTGCCCTGGAAAACCAAGATATGGCCGCGCACCAGATTTTTAAGCGAGTTGATGATCTCTTCATTTTTCGATGCGTCCGTAGCAGTGCCGTCCGTGCCCGCAACGCTCGTCTGGACAGAAATCTCCCAGGTCATCTCCACCGTAATATCGTGCAGGTCGTTGCAGAGCGGCTTGACGTTGAGCTGAAGCTGGCCCGCCGACCCCGGAGAAAGACTGCCATCGGCACTCATGTTATTGAGGTTGAAAAGATTGTTCACGGCAAGGCTTGTACTGTCCGACGCGTAGTTGTCCTGGGCGTCGTACTTACCTGCCGTGCCGCCCTGCGTTCCCGAGAGCACAAACCGTGGGCCCTTCGCCCCGATCGTACTCCCCGTGGCACTCACTCGGTTATTCGCGGCAAACCAGGCCAGGCATGCAAAGATGGCAACGATGGCGGCCAGCACAAACAGACCGCTCACCAGGAAATCCTTCCAGAAATCCTTGAGGGTCCGCACATGCTCGTCGGCAGCTTGGCGGTACTCGGCCGCCGTCTTGTGCTGCTGGAGCTCGCTATGTCGGTCCATGCCACTCATCGTTTGCGTTTGCCCTGCTAGCGGGCGTGCCATCCTTTCCGCTCGGTCGCGTTTATCCGTTGTTCGCAGGTAGAGAATTCAGGCAGAATACAACACCGTACGATAAGGTAAAAGAATAGCATTGACCTGCGGCTTGCTCCACAACGCAAGCCTTAATGATGTCTTAAAGATTACGAACAGCAGCTTCTTCCATATGCCAAGGACATGGTGCAAACAAACCTGACCACTTGCACCAATCCGCAGCACCGGGCAGCGGGCACACGGCGTGCCGCCCCTTAACACCTCAACGCGCGCACGGGTATCACGTAGATACCGTCCTCGACCTCGCGAGCGTACTCACCCACCCCCACAATCACGGCCATAAACTCCGGTTCGCGCGTGCGTGAACGAGGGTTTCCACAGACCTTCTTGCGAACGCGCTTGAGGCTCTCGACGCCGGCGCTCGCCTTATCTTCACTCACCTTAATCTCAAAGGCGGCCCACCGTCCGTCGGCTAGCTGCACGATAGCATCGCACTCAAGGCCCGAATCGTCGCGATAATAGCGCACAGGCGTGCTATCCAGCAGGTCGAGCGACCGCGCGTAGACCGAAAGGTCGCGTATGACCAAATTCTCAAACACCAGACCAAATGTCTGCCAGTCGGCAAGCAACGCCTGCAAGGACATACCTAGCAAGGCGCAAGCAAGGCTCGGATCTGCCAGATAGCGCTTGGGCTTGACGGTAAAGCGTCGTTTGTCGCGCGCGGCGGGAACCCAACCGGGGACCTCCTCGAGAATGAACATGCCTTTGAGGGCATCCAGGTACCTACGCACCTTGGTCTCGTCGGCAAACGCTGCGGGTTCCTCCTCGGCACCGAACATATTCATAAGAATCGTTTTATACGTGGTCGCCTGTCCCAGATTGCGCGCGATCGATGCGGAGACTCGACGAGCAATATCGGGGTCGAGACCGACCGCCGGGAAGCTGCTCGAAAACGCGGTGTTGAGATATTCGCGGGCGATGAGCTGGGCGTCAGCCGAAACCATATCGATCGCCTCGGGCCATCCGCCGCGGCAGGCGGCTTCGACAAGCCCCGGTGTATCGCCATTGCACCGGCAGGGCTCAAAACGATGCTCAAACAAGCCCGCCAGGCTCACCTTGCCGTTGGACTCACCTGTCTCGGCAAGCGTCATGGGGTGCATGCGGACGCGACCGATGCGTCCGGCTCCACTATGCGCGGGCGCCTCCGCCTTTGAGCCAAACGCAGGCGTGGCGGAACCCGTGAGGATATAGGCGCCGCGCGTGCCCCGGGTGCGGTCAACCTCGTGTCTAACGTAGTCCCAAATTTGGGGAACGCGCTGCCACTCATCGATAATATGCGGACGGTCTCCCAGCAACATCATCGCCGGGTCGGCACGTGCGAGGTCGAGATTCTCGTCGACATACGAGGCGGACGCCCCGTGCTCAAGCGCGGCCCACGTCTTGCCGCACCACTTGATGCCCGCAATCTCGACCGCGCCAAAGACACGAAGGTAGCGCTCGATTTGCGCATCCACGATACGTGGGATGTATCCGTCCCGATGTAGCCTCTCGCCTGCCATGAGCCACCCCCGCAGATTTCCAGGTCCTGCTTTCTGATTCTTCTATTCCACTGTAGCAAATTCGGATTTTCGGGTGGTTGCGATTCGGATTTTCGTGTTCATATAATTCGGATTTTCATGTTCTAAGTATTCAGATTTTCTGGTGCTCAAGATTCGGATTTTCTGAACCAGCTGGTCAGTGGGCGCCCTCATTGGCAAAAAGGCGGGGAGCACCGATAACGGCACCCCCCGCCCACTCAATACGCGATAGCTTTCTTGCCTAGAGCTCGTTGGCCGCGTGATATGCCGTGCGAATGGCGCTCGCAATGTCGGCGGTGCGCTCGCCCGAGCAGTCGCCCACGCAGGTCACGGGCACCGTCACGCCGTCCAGGTCAAACGCGTTGGCCTTGGAGCCTACGGCCATCACCACGTAATCGCAGGCGATCTTCACCGGCTCCTCGGCGCCGTCCTCGGTGGTGCGAATGGCCTCCACGCCCTCGTCGGTAATGGCGGTCAGGCGGGTCTTAACGTGCTGCTCCACGTTGTGCTCTGCGAAGTCGCTCATGATCAGCGGCAGAATGGTCTCGGACTCGCCCGCGGCAATCTTGTCGAGCATCTCGACAATCGCCACCTCGCAGCCGTGCTGCAGCAGGTACTCGGCAGTCTCGGTGCCCACCAGGCCGCCGCCGATAACGGCGACGCGGCCCGTAAGCTCCACCTTGCCGGCCAGCACGTCCCAGCTCGAGACGACCTTCTCCGAGTCGGCACCCGGAACGGGGATGACCACGTCGTGTGCACCCACGGCCACAATCGCGGCGTCGGCGGCGTTGAGTTCCTCGGCCGTAGCGGCGTGGTTGAGCTCAGCCTTCACGCCCAGGCCGGGCAGGATCTTCTCGTAGTACTCGACCGAGCGCATAATCTCGTCCTTGCGCGGAGGCGCGGCCGCCAGCACAATCTGGCCGCCCAGATGATCGCTCGCCTCGTAGACAGTCACGTCGTAGCCGCGCTTGGCCGCCACGCGCGCGGCCTCCAGGCCGGCAATACCACCGCCCACCACGGCGATCTTCTTGTCGCCCTCGCCCGGCTTGATGGCGACGGTCGCCTCGTCGCCGTTCTCGGCATTAAGCACGCACGAAATGTACTTGCGGTTTTGAATCGCGTCGACGCAGCCCTTGTTGCAGTTGAGGCACTCGCGGATGGGCTCACCCGTGGCGGCCTTCAGCGCAATGTCGGGGTCGCACATGAGTGAGCGGCCATAGGCGATGATGTCAGCCGCGCCGTCTTCCAGAATCTTCTCGCCGGCCTCGACCGAGACCACGCGACCGACGGTTGCCACCGGCACGGAGACCAGGGCCTTAACGCGCTCGGCCACCGGCAGCGTCCAGTTGTAGGGCATGGCACCCATGGGCGGAATGGTGTCACCCATGTTGCCGGTGTGGTTGGCCTGTGCGACCTGGATCATATCGATGCCCGCGCCCTCGAGCAGCTTGGCAAACTCGCAGGCCTCGTCGGGCTGCAGGCCGCCCTTGCCGCGCGGCGTGCCGTCGGGGTTCTCCATGATCACGGGGAGCTTGTACTCCACCATCAGCTGCGGCGCGGCTTCCTTAATGGCGGCGACGACCTCCAGCGCGTAGCGGACGCGGTTCTCGAACGAGCCACCGTACTCGTCGGTGCGCTGGTTGAGGATGGCCGAGCACAGCGAACCCACCAGACGGTCGCCGTGGACCTCGATGGCGTCGATGCCGGCCTGCTGCGCGCGGGCGGCCGAGGCGGCGATGGCCTCCTTGATCTGGGTGAGCTGCTCTACGCTCGCCTCGTTCACAAAGTGCTGCATGTCGTGGTGCAGCTTGGCATATGCCTGCTTGCGGATCTCGTTGGACTCGGCCATCTTGGCGGCGAAGGCCTCCTCGTCGCCGGCGGCCTTGGCCTCCTGCGCGGCCTTGGCAGCGGCCATGGAACCCATGACCATGCGGCCGACGCCGGGCACGTCGTACTCGGGGTGGAACAGCTGCAGCGCGACCTTGGCGCCGTGCTTGTGAACGGCGTCGGCCAGCGCCTTAAACGTGGGGATCTGGGCGTCGGTCGCTAACTTGGGCGTGGGGCTTGCGGTCATAACGGGAGCGACGTCACCGATGACGATGTAGCTCACGCCGCCACGGGCCAGGCGCTCGTAAAAAGCCAGGCTGCGCTCGCCGATGGAACCGTCGCGCTCCTCGTAGCCGGTGGTCAGCGGCGGGAACATAATGCGGTTCTTGAGCTCAAGGGGGCCAACCGTAATGGGCTGGAGCAGCTTGGATGCAGGTGCGGTCATGGACATTCCTCTCTTGTAGGCGCGGCGGCGATGGTGCCGCGTAGTTGTCTAGAGGATATGGCATGGGAGCACAGTGGCGCAATGGAAATCGGCAGACAGCAGGTAACGGCAGGTGGATGGGGCGGGGCGGCCCGTCGGTTTGTCTCAATCTGTAACAGTTACGCGGCAAAATCGGGTCTTACTGTTACAGATCGAGACAAACGGGACCCGCCTGCTAGAAAATCTCAATCTATAACAACAACTCGGCGAAATCCGTCCCTCGTGTTATAGATTTAGACAAACGGGACCCAATCCACCGGTATATCTCGATCTGTAACATCTAGCCGCCCAAATCGGGTCTAGATGTTACAGATCGAGATCTTTGATTGAGAGGTTGGGAATTGGACCGAAAACACGGTCCCGGAATAACAAAAAAGCTCGCCGGCTAGGCCGACGAGCTGCAAGTTCTTGGTCGCGGGGGCAGGATTTGAACCTACGACCTCCGGGTTATGAGCCCGGCGAGCTACCAGACTGCTCCACCCCGCAATGTCTGGGCGCCTCATGTGCGCAAGAAAGAATATTACGCGGGAGTTCGGTAAACGGCAAGGAAAATCTCGTAGAGCATAATTCCTTCATATTTAAACCCCTCAGCCCCTATCACCGTAAACGAATTGCAGCCGAGCGCCGTCGACGGCACGTATACAATGGTGCGCGTCCTTTTATGCCAACACCGGGAGTAGACATGCTGCTCGCTATCGATATGGGAAATACGCAGACGGCCATGGGCCTGTTTGACGGAGACGAGCTGGTGCAGTCGTGGCGTATGCCCACCGACCGCTCCTATACCGCCGACGAGATCCACGTGCGCCTGATGGGTTTCTTTAAGATGTACGGCCTCTCGCTCGATACGGTTGACGCGATCGCCTTTGCGGGCGTGGTGCCGCAACTCTCGCGCGAATGGCACGCCGTGGCCGACCGCATTGCCGCAGACGCCATCGTCATCGGGCCGCAGACGGCCGCCGTGACCAAGCTGCGCGCGGCGCGTCCCCAAGCCGTAGGCGCCGATCGCGTCGCTAACGCCGTTGCGGCCGAAACTTTCTACGGCGCGCCGGCAATCGTGGTGGACTTTGGCACCGCGACCAATATCGACGTCATCGATGAGGACGGTTATTACATTGGCGGAGCGATCGCGCCGGGCATCCGCATCTCCATGGACGCGCTTGCCGCCCGTGCCGCCAAGCTCGCCAGCGTGCCGCTCGAGGCGCCCGAGCATGCCATCGGCCGCGATACCGAGGAGTGCATCAAGGTCGGCGCCGTGGTGGGCGCTGCTGCCATGGCCGAGGGCCTGGTCGAGCGCATGAAGCGCGAGCTGGGCCGCGAGGATGCCACCGTTATCGCCACGGGCGGTCTCGCCGGCATCGTCGCCGATTCGACCGACGCCTTCGACGTGGTCGACGGACAGCTCACCATCAAGGGCATCTGCGAAATCTACCGCCGCATGCAGGAGCTGGGGTAAGGCAGGGGCTTAAGTCGAGCACGGGCGCGAGCGGCGGACTAAGCAATGCATCGGTCCTATTCCTCAAAAACGAAATTTTTTCAGTTTTGAGGAATAGGCTTTCTGCTACGCCTCGCCGCACAACCACCTCGCCAGGTCCACGATCTGCACTCCGTCGCGATCCGTGGCCTCGTGATGCGTGCGGGCGAGAATCATCTTGGGATACGCATCGCCAATGCTCAGCAGTGGCGAAATCTCGCGTTCAAATGTCTTATCCGAGCTGATGTCGTCACTCACCTGAATGTAGAGTTTCTCGCTCCGCTTGATTGCTACAAAGTCTATTTCCTTTTTATAGAGCACGCCGACGTATACCTCGTATCCGCGACGCAGCAGCTCGATTGCCACCATGTTCTCGTATACGCGTCCCCAATCCATATCACGTGTACCAAGAAGCGCATATTTAAACGCATGGTCCGCCAGATAGTACTTCTCGCCGCTCTTAAGGTATTTTTTGCCGCGAATGTCGTACCGACGAACTTTATAGAAGGCAAACGCATCGCACAGGTACCCCATGTACGTGCCGACCGTCTTGTTCGTAATCTTTAACCCATCCGCATTTAATGCATCAGTAATGTTGCGTGCCGACGTAATGTTGGAAACGTTGTCCATCATGTAATCGGCAATGCGCAGCAGCGCCGATTCGTTTCTCACGTTATGCCGCTGCACGATATCTCTCACAATGAGCGTCTTGAAGACGTTGGAGAGATATTGATAGCGCTGCTCCTGCAGTGGATAAGGGTAAGAGCCGGACATACCGCCGGTTCTCGCGTACTCATCGAAGTCGCGGTCGACCTCGCCCTCGTCGCCATAGAGACGATACTCCTCAAACGAGAATGGGAAAACCTCGATCTCGAACGTACGCCCCGTAAAGAGCGTCGACAGATCGCTCGACAGCAAAAAGGCATTCGATCCGGTAATGAATATGTCGTACTGCTCGGATGCGTGAAGGCTATTGATCGCACGCTCAAAACCGTCGCACATCTGAACTTCATCGATAAGCAGGAAGTTTTGTTTGCCGGACACTCGATGCTCTTTTACATAGGCGAGCAGCGCGTGATACTCGAGCAGGTTCTCGAACTCATCGAGGTTGTAGTTGATATGGATGACATTCGAATTGGACAGATGTGCCTCCACGTAATCGCGGAGGGCCTCGAGCAATTTTGATTTACCGCTACGACGGATGCCCGTGATGACCTTGATGTCCGGCACGCCAATAAGACTCGTCAACGTGTCCATATATGACGTTCTATTGATGAGTTTCATCGGGGCCTCCTCGCGGTCTTTTATCGCTATTCCTCAAAACTGAAAAATTTTCAGTTTTGAGGAATAGGCTCTATAGCGAATATACCTCGCGAAAGACCGAGCCGCCTTAATCCTATTCCTCAAAAACGAAAATTTTTCAGTTTTGAGGAATAGGGCGCTGGCAACCCATTCCCCAGATAGGCGAAACCCTCCCCGGCACAGGCCGAGGAGGGTCTTGTTGTCATGTCTATCTTTGGGCGCGAACGCCCCGCGTTACAGCCCGCGAATCCGTACGGCCTCGGGCGGAAACTCCTGCTCGCCGGCATCGGTCTTGATGGTCGCGCGGCCCCAGATGTCCAGGCCCGCAAACACACCGACCGCAAGCGGCAAACCGTTGGGCGACACCGCCGCAACCTGACGACCCAGCAGCGGCACCATATCGAAGTACTCACCCAGCACCGGAGCCAGCGGGCCGGCAGCGCCCTGTGGTGTGTTGGCGGCAACCGCCCAGGTGTCCACGCGGGTCAGCACGGCGGTGGCCAATGCCTCGACCAGCACCTCGTCGGCCATATCCACGCCAAGCTCGCCCAGCGCCGCACGTTCAATATCAACCGTCACCGCGGCAAACATGCCCGCAGCACCGGCACCGCCGTTCACGGCAACACGCGCGAGCGACGTCTCAAACGCAGGCGCACCGCACACGATATTGCTCGGCCACTCAATGCCCACCTTGCCGGCAAGGCCCAACCCCGGCGTCGAAGCCGTGCCCACGAGCGCGTCCATCATGCCCATCGCGGCCACAAACGGCAGGCCGTGGAAGGCATGCATGTTCACATCCGGACGCACGACCAGCGAAAACGTCAGCGAAGCATCGCCCACGCTCCACGCGCACCAGCCCGCGGACACGCCCTCGCGACCCGCGTCACGCGCCGCGTCGAGCTCAGTGGCAGCGACTACAGCGTTCATCTCGATCATCTACATACGCCCCAATTCACCCACGATATGGCCCACGCGATCCTCGGGCTCCTTGACCTCGACGCCGTTGTAGCGGAAGAACCGCGCCGGGTCGTGCATCAGATCCTCGAGCGGCACCAGCACAAAGTCGCGCTCGCCGATCAGCGGATGCGGCAGGCGCAGCTTTTTGCCGCCGTGGGTCTCGCCGTCCATCCACAGCAGGTCCAGGTCGATGGTGCGCGGACCGTTGGCCTTGGCCTTTTTGGAGCGGTCGCGGCCCAGCTCGGCCTCGATCTTCATGAGCTCGTCGAGCAGCACCAGCGGCGCCAACTCGGTCTTGATCTCGATGACGGCGTTGGCAAACGCGTCCTGGCGCGTCTCGTAGGCCGGCTCGCTCTCGTAGATCTTGGAGGAGTTGGACACGCAGGTAAGTGGAATCTCGGCGATCATGTCGCGTGCGGCGCGGATGTTGTCGCAGCGATGCCCCAAGTTGGATCCCACGGCCACAAACGCGCGGCGCGGCTGCGGCTTGGCAACCGCCCAGTAGCCGTTCAGGAACTGCGCAAAGCCCGCGGCGTCGTGCACGCGCACGATGTTGGCGCCGGCCTGGATGGCGCCCAGGCACACGCCAAACGTAGCGGCATCGCGCTCGGCGGCCTCGGTCACGCCCGAGACGGCGCCCACAAAGCGCTTGCGCGATACAGCGCACATGAGCGGATAGCCCAGTGACGCCATCTTGGCAGTCTCGCGCTGGATGACGATGTCCTCGTTAGCCGACTTACCAAAGCCCGGGCCAGGATCGATGCAGATGCGGTCGCGCGACACGCCGGCGTGGATGAGCGCGCGGGCCTGGTCGGACAGAAAGCCCATGACGCGGCGCATGATGGGCGCCGAATCGGGCAGGGTGAAGCGGCGGAGCTGCGAGGTGGGCACGTAGGCCTCCTCGCGGCGGGCGCTGCGGCGCATCATGGCGGCCAGGCGGTCATTGGACTCCGATGCGGCCTCGGTGGCCTCGGGCGCGGGCGCGACGGTCTCGGCGGCAGCAGCCTGCTCGGCGGCCGGCGTCTCCTGCTCGCTTGCAGGCTCGGTCGCGGGCTCCGGATCGCCAAACGGCAACGAGGGCTGCACCACGCCGCCCGGAAGCTTGGCCTCCGGCTTAGGCTCGCCCAGTAACTTGCCGCGACGGCGGCGAGCCGGCTTCTCAGCCTCACGCGCGGCCTCGGCAGCCGCCTCGCGCGCCTTCTCGGCAACAAACGCCGCCGCCGAGGTATCGAGCTGCACCGTTGCGTGCGTGCGGGTAGGCGCGGCGACCTCGCCGGCATGCATCACGATGACGCCGCAGGTGCTCGTCTTAACAAACTCGACCATCTTGGGGTCAGTGAAGCCGGTCACGTCGTTGACGATCGAGGCGCCGCAGCGCACGGCCGCCTTGGCAACCGCCACGTGACGCGTGTCGATCGAGACGATGGCGCCCTCTTTGGCCAGCGCGCGCACCACGGGCAGCACGCGGCGAGCCTCCTCGTCGGGATTAACCGGGGTAAAGCCGGGGCGCGTGGACTCGCCGCCTACGTCGATGATGTCGGCGCCGGCGTCGAGCATCGCCAGGCCGTACTCGATGGCGGCATCCGGGTCGAAGTGCTCCCCGCCATCGCTAAACGAATCGGGCGTCACGTTGAGGACGCCCATGATGCGCGGACGGTCAAAGCTGAGCTCATACTTTCCGCACCGCCATGTCTTGCTGTCGTTCGCCATGAACATCCTCCTAAAATGCCCACGCCGCCGAGCTTGGGGAGCTGGCGGCGGGGTCGCTTTGCACTCAGTCTTTCTATTGTATCCGCGCACACGGGCTAGAACGCAAACGCGGCCGCGATGTCGCAAGAAATCAGCAGGTCGGCATTTGCATCCTGATCGGTAGGCGCCAAATTGCAAATGGCCAGCGTATCGCCAGTAAAGTAACGCGTAAGGCCTGCCGCCGGATACACCACGAGCGAGGTCCCGCCCACAATGAGGGCATCGGCCGCGGCGATGGCGGCAACGGCACCGGTCAACACACGCTCGTCGAGCGGCTCTTCGTAGAGCACCACATCGGGCTTGATGCGACCACCGCACGCAGGGCACACGGGCACGCCCGCGGCGTCCTCATGCTCGCGCGAGCAAATCCACTCGGCGCTATAGACCGCGCCGCACGACTGGCAAATGTTGCGATGGACCGATCCGTGCAGCTCGAATACGCGCTGCGAGCCCGCCATCTGATGCAAGCCGTCGATGTTTTGCGTCACCACGGCATCGAGCTTGCCAGCTCGCTCCAGCTCGGCCAGCTTGGTGTGGCAGCGGCTGGGCTTAGCGTTAAGCGCGATCATCTTGGTGCGGTAAAAGTCGAAGAACCCCGCCGGATGTGTCTCGTAAAAGCTGTACGAGAGCATGGTCTCGGGCGGATAGGCAAACTGCTGGTGATACAGGCCGTCCACGCTGCGGAAATCGGGGATGTCACTCGCCGTGGAAACACCGGCGCCGCCAAAGAACACCACGCGCTTGTGGGTGTCAAACAGATCCGCCAGCGCGGCGGACGCCTGCCTGGGGTCCGATATTGCCTGCGTCATATGAGCCCTCCGTCCTTGTTGATCGGGCGGCGTCGGGCGATGTCCCAGCATGCGACCTTTAAGTCAGCATGCGCGGAGCCCACCCCGCCCCTGTTGCGCTAATCTTAAGCCTGCCAACCCCGTCGAAAGGACACCATGCCTCAGACTTACACTTTCGCCTCGTGGAACGTCAACGGCCTGCGCGCCGTGCTCAAAAAGGACCCGAGCTTTATCCAGATCGCGCAAGAACTCGACGTCGATATCCTGGCGCTGCAAGAGACCAAGTTGCAAGAAGGCCAGGTCGATATTGACCTGGCCGGCTATCACCAAACCTGGAGCTACGCCGAGCGTAAAGGCTATTCGGGCACTGCGGTCTTTAGCCGCCAGGAACCGCTGCGCGTGCTGCACGCCGACGCACTGCTACCCTACGCCGGCGAGAACGAGGCGGCCGTACTCGTCGCCCAAGCCGCAACCGAGGGCCGCGTCTGCGCGCTGGAGTTCGACAAGTTCTGGTTTGTGGATGTCTACACTCCCAACGCGCAAAACGAACTCGCCCGCATCGACGTGCGCATGGCCTGGGACGATGCTTACCGCGGCTTTTTGAACGCGCTCGAGCGCGAGACCGGCAAACCCGTCGTGACCTGCGGCGACTTTAACGTGGCGCACGAGGAGATCGACCTTAAGAACCCCAAGTCCAACCGCGGCAACGCCGGCTTTTCGGACGAGGAGCGCGGCAAGTTTACCGAGCTGCTCAACGCCGGCTTTACCGATACCTGGCGCGCGGCAAACCCCGACGTCGAGGGCGTCTACAGCTGGTGGAGCTATCGCTTTAATGCCCGCAAGAACAACGCCGGCTGGCGCATCGACTACTTCCTGGTAAGCGACGCAATCGCCGACAACGTACGCGACACCGGCATCCGCGGCGACATCTTCGGCAGCGACCACTGCCCCGTCACCCTCACGCTAGAGCTCTAGCCCCAGCTGATCCCCTGGGGACGGAGGAAAACGAATCATTTTGGGCCTCGTGGTGGTATCCACGTGACCCATCCGCCACGAAACACGCCCATCTACTACGTTTAAGCCACCACCCTCAACCACAGCGAACAACGCAAAAAGAAAACCGCAGGTAGAAAGCCTGCGGTTTTTCATAAAACGCGGTTGTGTTTGGGGGTGTCGGGTCAAACGTAGTAGATAGGCTGATTTCGTGGCGGGCGAGTTCAGCTGATTCCCCGGGGACGTCTGGAGACGGAAGAAAACGGATCAATTTGGCTCTTGAGGGTCACGACGCCCGTCATATCAGCCGGCCATTCCAAAACTATGCCAGTTTACGGGGCTAAATCGCGAACCCCCAACCATACGCAATTCCGAAATAATAAAACCGCAGGTAAACGGCTTGCTCTATTTCAAAAATAGCCGGCATGGTCTGCTTGTGCCAATCTGGCCCCGTAAACCGGCATAGTTTTAAAATGGCACTTCGGCAGTATTGATTCCCGCCCCGGCGCAACCAGCCCTACAGTCCGTACTTCACGACGACTCGGTTGATGCGGCGACACCAAGGCTTGTACAGGGCGACCAAAAACACGCAGGTCGCAAGGCCGTGCGTGATATCGAACGGTACGGCGGTGGCAAGACGCGCCATGGCACCCGCCCACGTGAGCGGTTGAACAAAACCGATAATGTCGTAGGCGTTGATCACAACGCCGTACAGCAAACCCGAAGCAAAGCCGTAGGTCAGCAGCGCCGGCATACGCACGGTACCATCGGCGCGATCAAAAGCGCCGGCATGCGCCAGCGCACCGCCAACGTATCCCACGAGCCCCCAAGCATACATCTGCCACGGCGTCCACATGCCCTGTCCAAAAGAGAAATTGCTGGTCAGCGCCGCCAGCGCGCCAACCATAAAACCATTGCGGCGGCCAAGCGTCGCCCCCGCGATAATGGCGATGGCACTCACGGGTTTAAAGTCGGGAATGGGGCCAAACAAGATGCGCCCCGCCGCGGCCAACGCCGCCAGAACCAGCGTTGGCATAATCTGGCGCAGGCCCGGTCGCGACGCCTCGTAGCCTGCAAAGAACAGCGCAAGCACCAGCGCCACCACGACAAGCATGGCGAGCGCCGCCTGCTCGACGCCCGCCAGCAACGCCGCAGCCATCACGGCTGGCACCGCCAGCAGCAGCGGTATCTCCTGTTTTGCGAGTAGGCGCACGATGCGATAATCCGCCATCCCATCACGCCCTATAAAACACGTTGTCGGCAAAGAAGTCGGTCGGCGGCTCCATGCAGGCGATCTCGCCGCCAAACATCATAGCAATGTCATCGGCAACCTGCTCGGCAAAATCCAGATCGTGCGTGGCCATAATGACGGTGCCGCCAGCCTTCGCATGGTCACGCAGGGCGCGGGCGATAATGCAGCGACTTGCCAGGTCAAGGCCCTTGGTGGGCTCATCAAGCAACAGCAGCTCGGGGCCGATCAGCAGCAGCTTTGCCAACGCAAGCAGCTGGCGCTGTCCGCCCGAAAGATCGTAGGGGTGGCGCGTCTCCAGGCCGTCCAATCCCAGTTGCGCCGCACGCTCCCGCGCCAAGTTCTCGTCATATCCGCAGGTCGAGGCCCATTCCATCAGCTCGTCGCGCACCGTCTCGGCAACCAGCAGGGCCTTGGGGTTCTGCGGCAGCAGCGCAGCCGAGGCCGCCCCGCGCACCATACGACCACGCTGCAGCTTGGCAGTCTTAGCCAGCACCGAAAGCATCGTCGACTTGCCGCAGCCGTTTCCGCCCACGACTGCATGCACCGCGCCAGCCGAAAACGACGCATCGAGCCCGCGCAGCACCCAACCGCACGCGCGATCGTAGCGAAACCAGCCTTCCGACAGGGTGGTAGCCGACCCAGCGTGCATTTTTTGGAGTATTCTGCTTCCATCCGTGCGCGGGAAGGCTTCCGAGCCGTTCTCGAGCGACGTTTGCGCCACAAATTCGGACGATTTGTCCAATTCCGAGCTTTTTTTCGCGCTCGATACGTCCCCGGGCGGCTCCAGAGAGCCCAAATTGTCCTCACGCCTGCTGAATACTCCGTTTTTTGCACATCGGACGGCACCCCACCCCAACATGTCGTCGGAAAACAGCGATTCTCGGCGTCCCAAAGAAGCCATATCCGCCACCTCGCGCACGTGACCGTCCTCAATCCGGTACGCACATGTCGCATACTCGAGCATTGGGCGCGGTTGATGCGTAGCCACAACAACCGTGCAGCCCAACTCACGGTTCACGCGAAACAGCGCGTGCAGAAAATTCTTCTCGGCAACGGGATCGAGCTGAGACGTGGGCTCGTCGAGTAGCAGCACACGCGGACGCAACGCCAGAACGGCCGCCAACGACAGCAACTGTTTGCGACCACCCGAAAGCGTGTCAGTATCGCGGTGGAGCCAGTCCTCCAGCCCAAAGAAATAGCTGGTCTCGGCTACACGACGGCGCATCTCATCACGCGCTAGACCCAAGTTTTCCAGGCCAAACGCCATCTCGTGCCACACGGTTTCACACACGATCTGGTTCTCGGGATCCTGAAACACATAGCCCATGCGCTCTGCGGACGCCCGAACGTCCATATCGGCAACGCTCTCACCCAGCACGCACAGCTCGCCGGCGCATTCGCCCATCGGCGCGATCTCGGGTTTGAGCAGCGAGAGCAGCGTCGACTTGCCCGACCCGGTACCGCCAACGAGCAGTGCAAACGCACCTTGGGGAACAGACCAGTCGAGCCCGTCGAGCACCAGCGCCTCAGCCCCGGGGTAGGTAAAGCTCAGGCCCCGTACCTCAATCGCCGGAATATCCGGGCCGCACGCCGCGCCCGACACCGGGCCCCTATCCAACCGAGCCATCAGCCAAACCTCTTCTCATCAATCGCGTGCAACGCGCAAGGCAGCACCATCCAGGCAGCGTACACGACATAGCCCGGCCACGGCGCCGGCACCGAGAGCTGCGGATAAAACGAATACTGCGTCGTCGCGGTCCACGCCACTGCCACCGTGACCACGCCAAACAGCGCAAGCCCAACCAGCGCGGCAACGTCGCTGCGCCCCAGCCGATACCGCGCATACGTCGTACGACGCGTCGCGGCACCCCACCCGCGCGAGCGCATCGCGTCCGCGCGCTCCAGCGAATCTTCCATGCCCCAGCCCATCAACACGCTCGACGCCCGCAGGCGCGAGCGTACGGGGTCGGCCGGCGCGCGGCCCGGCACATCAATCGCATCCTGCACCGCCAGCACCGTACGACCGCGGCGCAAAAACTGCGGGATAAGCCGCATGCACATCGAGATCATGAGCGCAATCACCGGTGCGGCATTACCCAGCAGCGCGAGCACCTTGTCGTATTCGAGCATCGACGCCGCGGCCTCAAACCACAGCACGCTCGCCACAAACAGCCCGCCCATGCACAGGCCGTATACCATGCTCTCCAGATACACCGCGCGCATACCAATACGGAACAGCTCCGTCGAGCCCGAGGCGCTAAACAGCGGGTTGACCAGTGCAATGATCAAAATCACCGGCAGCTGCCAGCGAAGCGCGCCCAACGTGCGGGCAGCCCCGCGCGTCGCAAATCCATACGCCAACCCGCCCGCGAGCGACAGCGCGATCAGCACCGGTTGCATCGAGAACATGGTGAGCCCCAGCGTCAGCACCATGTAGAGTGCCGGCACCGCCGGATGCGACATCGCGAATGCCGCGACGGGCTCGTTGCCCGATTCCTCTCGCATGATATCCACGGGCACCCTCATCCCCTCGCTCAAACGCCAACGGCGTAGCGCCGCCGGCGCCATACACAACCAGCGCAAACGCCGCGCCCGCGGCACCGACATCGGCCGCCATGCGTCAATCGTTACGCGCTCATCATATGCCTGCGGTATCATATTGCGCCGTGTATCGTTTCCAAACACACGTCTCTATAACGTAACAGGAGATCACATGGACGCAACCGCAATTATCCTCGCCGCCGGCGAGGGCACCCGCATGAAGTCGAACCACTGCAAGGTTTCGCACAAGATCTTGGGTAAGCCCATGGTCCAGTGGATCGTCGATGCCACCATCAAGGCTGGCTGCAGCCGCGTCGTGGTCGTCATCGGCAGCCACGCCGACGAGATGCGCGCCCTTATCGACGGCGCCTACGCCACCAGCGCCACCAAGGTCGAGTGCGTCGAGCAGACCGAGCGCCTGGGCACCGGCCACGCCGTAAAGGTCGCGCTCGAGGCCTGCGACATCGCGCAAGGCCCGGTCGTCGTGCTCAACGGCGACCTGCCGCTCATCACCGCCGACACCGTCGCCAAGTTCGCGCAGACCGTCGCCACTGGCGAGCTCGCCTGCACCGTCATGACCATGACCACGCCCGACCCCTTCGGCTACGGCCGCATCAAGCTGGGCGCCGACGGCCAGATCGAGCGCATCATCGAGCAGAAGGACTGCACGCCCGAGCAGGCCGCCGCGCTGCTCGAGTGCAACGCCGGCTGCTACGCCTTCGACGGCGCGCAGCTCGCCGCCCACATTGACGAGATCGGCAACGACAACGCGCAGTCCGAGTACTACCTGCCCGATATGCTCGAAATTCTCAAAGGCCACGGCCAGGCGGTCTCCATCTTCCACTGCGATGATTACCGCGACGGTCTGGGCGTCAACAGCCGCATCCAGCTCGCACAGCTCACCGCCATCGCGCGCGACCGCATCAACGAGCACTGGATGGCCGAGGGCGTTACCTTCATCGACCCCACGCAGGCTTGGATCGGCCCCGACGCCGTCATCGGCCGCGACACCATCGTGTGGCCGCAGACGCACCTGATCGGCCGCGTCACCGTGGGCGAGGAGTGCCAGCTCGGCCCCAACAGCCGCCTCACCGACACCACCGTCGGCAGCGGCTGCACCATCGATGAGACCATCGCCATCGAGGCCGTCATCGAGAACGGCGTCGACTGCGGCCCGCGCGCCTACCTGCGCCCGGGCACCCACATGCTCGACGGCTCCAAAGCCGGCACGCACGTGGAGATCAAGAAGTCTACGATCGGCGAGGGCTCCAAGGTGCCGCACCTGTCCTACATCGGCGATACCACCATGGGCTCCGGCGTCAACGTGGGCGCGGGCTCCATCACCTGCAACTACGACGGCGTACACAAGCACAAGACCGTCATCGGCAAGGATGCCTTCATCGGCTCCGACACCATGATGGTCGCGCCCGCCCAGATTGGCGACGGCGCGCTCGTGGCCGCCGGCTCCGTCATCACCGAGCTCGTCCCGGCCGACGCACTCGGCCTGGGCCGCGCCCGTCAGGTAAACATTGAGGGCTGGGCCGCCGATTATCGCCGCCGTCTGCACGAGGACGACGAGGTATAACGTTTTACCAAGCATCTAAGGAGCTGTTCCCATGGGGACGGCTCCTTTTTCTATCGTGACCTGCGCGACAGGATGAGTGGTCGGTTCGTGTCCGTTGACGGTAAAGACGTTATCAAGACCCGATTAACCCCGCCGCGCGGTTACAATGCAACAAGGCATCTATATGGCATTCGATGTATAAAGGAGAAGGGTAATGCCGATTAATGATCCCGAGAAGTCGGAGAATATGCGCAAGTCCATCCGCGTGTATTCCGGTTCCTCCAACCGTCCCCTCGCTCAGAAGATTGCTGAGTACCTTGGGGTCGAGCTTTCGGGCCTTACGCTAAAGCAGTTCGCCAATGGTGAGATTTACGCCCGCTACGACGAGACCGTCCGCGGCGCCGACGTCTTCCTGATTCAGTCCGTGGCCGGCGGCAACGTCAACGACATGCTCATGGAGCTGCTCATCGCCACCGACGCTGCCAAGCGCGCATCTGCCCGCTCCATCACCGCCGTCATCACCCACTACGGCTATGCCCGCCAGGACCGCAAGGCCGGCCCGCGCGAGCCCATCACCGCCCGCCTCGTCGCCAACCTGCTCGAGCGCGCCGGCGTCAACCGCATCATCACCCTCGACCTGCACCAGGGCCAGATCCAGGGCTTCTTCGATATCCCGGTTAACCACCTGTCCGCACTGCCGCTGTTTGGCCAGTACTACAACGACATGAACTTCGACACCGATAACCTGGTTGTCGTCTCCCCCGACGTGGGTCGCGCCAAGGCCGCCAAGAAGCTGTCCGACATGCTCGGCTGCAGCCTCGCCATCGCCCACAAGGGCCGTCCGCGCCACAACGCCGCCGAGGTCATGGGCATCATCGGCGACATCAAGGGCAAGACCTGCATCATCAACGACGACATGATCGACACCGCTGGCACCCTGTGCGCCAACGTCAAGGAGCTCAAGGCTATGGGCGCCGGTGACATCTACGTCTGCGCCACCCACGGCATCTTCTCCGGTCCGGCCATCGAGCGCCTGAACGATGCCCCCATCGTCGAGTGCGTCGTCACCGACGCCATCCCCGTCGAGGTCGGCGGCAAGATCAAGACTATCTCGGTCGCCGAGGAGTTCGCTCAGGCCATCTCCGCCGTTTACCACGAGGAGCCCGTCTCCACGCTCGTCGGCGGCGACTTCGCGCTGTAGTCGCATTGTCCTTGCAACCCGGCGCATCGCCGTCGGAACAGAAGAAACCCCCGCGCTCCCCCTTGCTTCGCAAAGGTCGCGCGGGGGTTTCTTCTGTT
>ERZ773252.738-NODE-738-length-36327-cov-9.598506_pt1 | contig 36327 bp, 36 predicted proteins | sample MGYA00580517_ERZ773252 | MGnify/ENA primary metagenome ERZ773252 (study PRJEB29015, sample SAMEA2737766) | human gut metagenome | biome: human gut; feature: human-associated habitat; material: faeces | place: China | collected 2012 ...
TGTTACCTGGTAGTTCTAATTGTTATAGTACGAATTTGAAGGCACCGGTGTCGTTGAAAACCTCCTCATATACATCATAATTTGCGTAATGTATGCAAGTAACACGATAAGTTTTTCCACTAACAGCATCGGGATAAATCAGACCACCACCAAACACTTCTTCATCATGATTTTCTGCACCATCAGAAGTCATTACAGTTTTCCATCCATACCACATTTTTTGCTGTACTTTAATATCCTTTACACCAATAACTGATGAAACTTCTGCTGCCGAAGTAGTAAAGGTCATTTCAAGCCCCTTAGTTGTAAATGCCAAAATTATTTCACAATCAAACAGAGTTGTTAACGGTTGTACTCCAAATGAGTTATAGCCTACTTCTTTATTGGCTATTGTTATATCAACATTTGCCATTTCACTTTGTATACTTTCTTCAGCTTGCACTTTTAGTCCTGACATAGGCGTAGCAAAAATCATTACCATTAATAATGCTATTGCTGTAACCCTCCATTTTTTCATTTTCCCTCTTCTCATTAGTCAGCTCCTTTCTTTTATATACAATGGTCATGCTACACTCTGGAGATATTGACGTTGTTTTCCTTAAATATCTCTCTATATACTTCATGACATATAATTCAATTTTCTTACATTTTTTATAATATATTTTTTTCAAAGGTATTTTTTTCAAATTTTCCAAGCAGTACCTTCCCTCCTTTCTTTGTCTATTTGTACACGTAAAAAGAAGCTTAGAAATTCTTCCAAGCTTCTTTTCACTTACTTATTATGGTGGTTCAAAACTACATTCTTATACTCTACTACTATATCTTGTAATACACTTTTATCATTTCTTCCCATAACGATATATTTTTCTTTACCATAATAAAAATACATCAAATATGTATTTTCCCCCGATATCTCTTCTTTAGAAAAAACGTCAAAAAATATTCCCTCATCTTCAAACTCTGTTTCAAAAACATATCCTGGATATGTTTCTCTAACTCTCAAAATTTCCTGTGGATATATTTTTATTTGAAATCTTATATTGTTTTCATCATTTTTCATAAGTACTGATACCGTATCATCACTTTGATCCTTATGTATTTTGGCATAGTCAAATGAATAATCCGAAATTGTTTTAATTTCAAGTAGTTCCCTCACGTACTCACTGTATTCGCTAGGTACTTCTTCTATACTATAGCATTTTCCCACTTCAAAATTCACAAAATCCTCCACACCTTCCGGTGCCGTAATCATAGTAGTTCCTTCCTCATTCTTATCCATCCACCAGAAGAAACCTCCATGCTTCTCCGCATTGGCAACTACCTGCCAGGAACCGCCAAGTATCATTACGACAAGCAGCGCTACTGTCACCACTACAAATCTGCGTCTGTGAAAGTACCAGAGCACTTTATGAAGCTTACCCTCCCTGGGCTTGTCCTCCTCTTTCTCTGCAACAGGTTCACTTTTGTCCTTCTCTTCTTCGGTGCCAAGCAACAGGCGCTCCTCTTCTTCCCTTTCCTCACAATGTTTCCAGAAATCATCCAATGCCTCTTCCACAGGCAATTCATCTTCTATATTGTCTTCCTCTGTTTTCAGGTTGTCCAGCAGTTTCATTAATGTCTGTACTTCATCCGCATCAAACTCTTCATCTGATGCTTCCATAATGTACCAGTCCAACCGCTTGGTAAGCTCCTGAATCAGGCTTTCGTTATCCTGCTTCTTCATTTTAATTCCAATTCCTTTCCCTTCTGCATATCCTTATCTGGTGTAATATTGGTCCCTCGTTAAGTACATGGTTCTTTTTTGTCAATTCATACAGATTTTTTGTATTTTTTGTCGATACCGGACTCGTCGGGTATGTTTTGGGCTATCTTGCTTCTCAATCTGCTGATCCTGACACTCATATTGTTCTCGGATATTTTCTCAAGCTGTGCCAGCTCAGAAATTGAATAACCATGAAGAAAATATTTGTGAAATCTGTTTTTCTCCTCTTCCGTCAGGCCTTTCGTTATTACGAGATCAAGTTCTGATTTTCCATAACCGTCTTCCGTGAATGTATATTCGTCGGCATCCAGGCCGACTTCACATTCTATCTTCTTCAATGACTTATTCAGTTCACGTATTTTATTCTTGGCAGTATTGATCAGCCATCCCATTGGATTGGAATGTTCACAGAGAATATCCCACTTTTTATACGCAACATAATACGTTTCTTGCAGGACATCCTTTGCCAGTTCCTTGTCTGCCACCCTGTAGCGGATAAACTTGTATATTTCCGCCTGTGTCCTACGGTACATCTCATCAAATTCTTGATGGTCTCCTGTTGTCTCTTCTTTCTGCATGTGCACCTACCATCGCCTCATTATAGAGGTTTTATCTTTCTAAAATATTTACTCTATAATTTAACATTTATCCCCATACTAAATATAGATGATTTTACTATAAAGTAAAAATTTGTTTTACATCTGCTTATATTTTACTTTTCGTAGATTTTGTGTCAATTTTTTCTCATCGACAAATACCGTTAAAATTTGCAATTTTTGTTGTTGACAAACGGTATCTCTTTTGTTAGAATGAATCACGGTGATTGCGTTAGCCGTCACGTGATGCTGCTGTGGCTCAGTCGGTAGAGCGTCGCATTGGTAGTGCGGAGGTCACGGGTCCGATTCCCGTCAGCAGCTCTCATATAAGAAGCGGAAACATTGATTTTACAGTGTTTCCGCTTTTTGTTTTTCACAAACGCTGTAGATTTTCTTACTGCAAATCTCATCTCTGTCACAAAATTATAAATCCTCCAATAATACATGTGCCGGTATCTCCAGCACTTCAGCAATATCAAATATTACCTCCAAAGAAAACGGCTGGTCACAATTCGGTGCCTCGATCTTGGTGAGATAGCTGATACTAATGCTTACTCTGTCCGCCAACTGCTCCTGTGTAAGTCCTCGTTGTTTTCGATATTTTTTAATTGCCTGTCCTATAATTTTATATTGTTCCGAGTGTTTCTGACTCATTCCCGCATCTCCTGTTTCCTACCTCTACAATTCTAAAGGATAATGAAGAAATGAATGTTTCAGTCATAATGAAAGTTATGGGTAAAAAAATACCGATTTATTTTGCATCCGTTTCCAATGCCTGATAAATCGGTATTTCATAAACAATTATTTTCTTCCTAATAGTTTAATCTCTGCGTAATGTAAATTTGCCTACCACTTCATTTAAGGAATATGCCTGTGCCGACAATTCCTCGCTGGTTGCAGAAGATTCCTCCGCAGATGCGGAATTGGATTGTACGACCTCCGAAATCTGAGTCACCCCCACTTCTGCCTGTTCCATTGCCTGTGCCTGCGCTGTTGATTCTTCACTAAGTCTCCTGGAATCTGCTGCGATCTCCTTAACTCCGGTCACAATCTGCTCCAGTGATTCCGCTGCCGCTTCAGCGGCCTGATTTCCCCTCTCAATTTCCTGCAGAGAGCCTTCGATCAGACTTCTGGTATCCACTGCGGACTGTGCACTCTGTTCTGCCAGTTTGCGAATCTGTTCTGCCACAACAGCAAAGCCTCTTCCTGCTTCCCCAGCTCTGGCAGCCTCGATTGCGGCATTCAATGACAGCAGGTTGGTCTGACTGGCAATGTCTTCGATTTCTGCAATAATATTCTGAATCTTTTTGGACGTATCGTTGATTCGATCCATCTCTTCCATAAGAGATTTCATCTGTGCATGTCCGGCATCCGCCTGCTGTGCATAATTTTCCGCCTTCCGGGTGGTCTTCTGCAATTCACCCGCCGTACGGTTCACTGCATCCGCGATATTTGTAATCGTTGCTGTCAGTTCCTCCACCGAACCTGCCTGATCGGTAGCTCCCTCCGCAAGGGACTGGGCAGATTCTGCCAGATTCTCAGCGCCGGCTGATACCTGTTTTGCAGCTTCTTCTACCTGATGCAGCGTACCGTTCATCTGGCGGTTCATTTTACGCATGGCATCCTTCAATGCCACAAACTGTCCTACATATTTATCCTCAATCTTAGTGCCGATAGCATAATTTCCCTCTGCCATCTGTCCCAGAAGTTCTCCGGCATCCGTAATGATCATATCCAGATCCGATGCCATCCCCTTTGCCACCTGTATCATATAAGAAATCTCATCTTCCGTTGCACACTCCGGAAATGCGCTGTTTAAATCTCCCTGTGCGAAGGTCTGCAGACGATCTGCCAATGCTATCATGGGCTTTTCTATGTCTTGCGCTATTTTTCGTCCCAGGATCACCGAACTCCAGAAAGAAACCACAACGATTGCCAGGATCACCAACAGCATAATCCGTTCCATTGCCCGCAGATCCGCTTCCGCACGGTCACCTTTCTGCACGCACAGGTTCATCAGTTCAACGAATTCTGCATAAATCTGTTCATATTGAGCCGTCAAATCTGTCGTATCCAGTTCCTGCGCTTCCAGATAACCATCCGCATCATCCGAAGTTGCCAATTCCAAGATTCGTGCATCCAGCTCCCAATAGCCGTCAAGTTCCGTCAAGACCGCATTGTAAGCTTCTCTTCCCTCGGAGAATTTGAGTGTTCTGCTCAATTCATCCATATAAGTTTCGAATGCCTCTTTCTTCTGGTCATGCAGAGCTGTCTGCTTTTCGATCACAGCTTCATCATCATACCCGACCACTGCGCGCAATGCACTTCTACTCTCCGAAAAAGCGGTCATCGCCTTACCGATATCTCCTTGTGTAAAACCATACCGGTTTAATGCCTTTTCATACTGTGTCGCTGCGATCAGAAGCGCTCCGATTCCAATGATTGAAGCTACCGCTCCAATTACCGCCACTTTTGCGAATCCCTTTGTCAATCGTTTCTTAATACCCTGTTGCTTTTGTGTTGCCATATATCGGTCCCCCTTGTTATTTATAAAAAATGCTACAATTTGTATTTTCATGTAAATTGTAGCACTTTCTATTTTTCTCTTCAACTGTACGAAGGAATCACTTTTCTCATGTTTTCTGGTCTTTCATTATCTCTTCCGACAAAACCTCTATCCTATGTCTTGACATCTTATCACAATCTTTTTTTATGTCAGTACAATAGTTCAAAAATTTCTCCTTATCTGCATGGTACAGTAAATACATGATATTATAACAGGTATGATATCTATTCTGATCTACGTCCCCCACAGGAAAAGACGTCGTATTATACAGCTGATCCACTTTTGTCATTATGATCTCATGGTAATAACTGTTGCTAAAATAATTTCTGAGTTTATATGAAAATTGGTACGCTTTTTCCCCGTGGGTTGTGATCCTCAAATGTTCTACATATGTCTCAATCAAAAATTCTTTCATGTTTTCATTTTCTTCCATGTATATTATTTTTACCTTGTCTGAAGACATATGGAATAAATCATAAGAGTGCGTTAAAATTTCTTCTTTTCCATCTCTGACTGCCTGTTTTAGCATTTTGTTTAGCCCGTTTTTATATATGGTTAAAACATCCTCATTATCTTCCTCCAAAATATCACTCCATACCATATAGGAATCTGCAAATTCGTTTAATTCCACAATGTTTTTTGCCTGAAGCAATCCCTTTTTTAAATCCGGCAGCATTACTTTTATCTCTGCATCTGTCTTATAATAATTGGGTTTATCTCCCGATTTAAGAAACAGTCGATACTCGGCTTCTAATTGTTCTTTATCAAGCGTCCCCTCCTGATAGTATCTCAACAGCATTCCGGTCAAATTATTACTGCTCTTTGTACCATAAAGATATTTCCCTATTCTATGCTCCAACGTATTTTCAATACTGCTCACCATCTTTTTCACCGAATCCGTATTGTTGGGATCATCCTCCTTATAATACAGATTGTGTGTACTTTCAACGACGATGGCATAACATATCAGTCTCAGTTCCTCCAAAAATTCATCTTTATTGCAGTCTTCACAAAATAATATTACATCATCATAAAATCGCTGCGCCTTTTCAAGCGTCCGCAAGTTTTCCACTTTATGAAGGTTCAGAAATTTTTCAATAAATTGAGCATGGATATGCAATTTACTCCACTCGACACTCTCTGCCCGTTCCGTAATAGCATATGTTCGTTCAATTACTTTTTCACTGTATTTGTCAAATATCTCTTTTTTATCTTTTGACATTTCTGCGGTATTCGCAACGAGTATAACTTTCACATAATTACATTGTTTCAGTTCCTCTATGATTCCAAATATCTCTTCCAAATTCATATTACTGTTCATTCTTTCCAGATCGTCTATGACCACAATGTGAAGGAATGTAAATTCTTTGGACAATAATAAAAATAGTTCTCTTTCGTTTGCTATATTTTGTACCACATCCCGGGCCTGTCCGACTTTATCCCAGACCTTTGCTGCGCCTTCTATGATATTATTAGCTATTTCACCAATCTTCCCGCCGACATTATTCTTCAATGCCAGTTGAAACAATACTTCATGATATATTTGTCTCGCATCTGTCATTCCGAACATTGATATTTTACAAACGTCCGGATTTCCTGCCAACGCCTCATTTACCGCATAAGACTTTCCGACACCCCAGGTTCCATCAAACAAGATGGTCTTATAAGGTAAGTCATTGATATTGCCAATTATAGTTTTTATTTTATCTGCTCTCATTTTTTCCTCTCTGTACACAAATTCAAAATAACCGGACAATCTTTTTACATAAGTTTCTCCAGTTATCTGTCGTTCTGCGTTGTGTAATTGTTGGTGAGTTCCGGTTTGCAAACGGATTGTCTTATAAATGTCACAGATTAATCATTCCATATTTTCTCTGCATTGCCAGTAGCACTTCCGGATCATCCAGCTGCGCCACCTTATCTGTATCTCCTCCGGCATTCATACTGGAAATTAATTTAATCAGGTTTTCTTTTTCTAACTGTCGACCACGTCCTATCCCCTGTTCTATTCCTTGTTCTATTCCTCTTTCCACACCACGATCAAACACATAGGCATCCTCAGCCTTCCGGTCCATCACTCGTTTCATATGCTCCTCATATTGTGCCTTTGCCCATCGACTCAAGCTCATATGCTCTACCTCTTTTATTGCCTCTAAAATTCCGGCATTATTTGTCTGCATTCGCAGCATATCCAGATCTCCTTCCGTCTTTACGTTGAAAAAACGTATCCATTCATCTATGTTCTGTCCCATTAAGACCTTATTCAGTTCTATCACATGCAGTTCCAACAGATTGCTGAACAATCTTCCTTCTTCATCACGCAACAAATATGTCTTATGGTACTGTTTATCTTCCGTCAGGTTAAAATCCAATATACTGATTGCTACACAACGCTTCATCACATCGTAGCTTCTGCCAAAAGAAATCTCTTCTGTGAGCATCTTTCCTAAATAGAACAGTTGTCTCTTGTCCCAGTTTCTGACTGCTTTCACCTGAAGCTCAATATTAATTTTCGTATCATCATTCAGTTCTACCAGAACATCCAGGATCCCCTGTTTCTGGTAACGATATCTTCTCCACAGGTATGTATTCAGCAGTCGCGTACTGCGAATCATCTCCACCGGAATATTCAACACCACACTGATAAAATACTTTCGGATCACCGGATTACGGAATAATTCCTTCATACAGTAATCCCATTTAGGACTGATTATCATTTGCATTCTCCTCTCACACTTGCCACAGGAGAATACGCTGACAACGTCAGCAAATCAAATTTCCATTCGCTCTACGCCTTCTCCTGCTCTATTATGATCATTGGGGGTAATTAAGCAGGAATTCATTCCTCTGAAGTCATAGACACCGGCTTATGCCGATATAGAAATTCGAAATAGAAAATCTGCTTACGAGTAGAGAATAACAAATGGGGACTCGCTTGTCAACGTGGCAAAATAGCAAAATCTGAACCAGGTGAAATTGGGCAATATGTCCTGCAATGACCGGATTTTCAATGAACCACAGTATTCTCGTATAATAAAAAGAGGACTCCGAAGAATCCCCTTAATTAACCTACTCTACACCATACTTTTTCTGCATTGCTTTTAATACTTGAGGATTTCCCAGCTGTGCTGCCTTATCTGCATCTCCACCAAGACTCATCTTTGAAATCAATGTCAACAAAATATTTCTTCCTTCTTCTCTTCCTTCTTCCCTGACGTCGTCATCATGTAACAACTCTTTCATATACTCCGACCTCCATTCTTCGTTCTCTCTGGCCATACGCACCGGCTTGCCATCCACGGTATACTGGAATTCCCTCTGTGGCTGGATATCTTCCAGTGTTCCCACCCGTTTTTCCAGCATCCGCTCCAATACATCATGGCAGAGCACCTTGTCACCCATTGTCTTGCCGAAGATAAAATCATCCGATATCGTCAGTTCCTCATAGCGTTTTGCCATTCACATTCTCCTTTGCTTTTACCGCAGGAAAATATGCTGTCGCAGAAACGAATTTCAATCCGTTCTATGTCTTCTCCTGCTCTATTGTTATCATTGGGTAATTAAGCAGGGATTCCTCTGAAGTCATAGACACCGGCTTACACCGATATAGAAATTCGAAATAGAAAATCTGCTTACGAATAGAGGATAGCAAATGAGCACTCGATTGTCAACGTGGCAAAATAGCAAAATCTGTCCCTGGCGAATTTGGGCATTATGCTTTAAAATCAATTTTAACTCCATCTATATATTTATTTTTGTCTTATAGCCTGTCCTTCAGATTTTTCTGAACATCTTTTCATAATCATTCTCCATAATGTAAATCCTATTATTGCTCCAAGGACATTATGAAACGGATCATCAAAAAGTTCAAAGAGTCCACGTTTTGTTAATAACTGGCTGAATTCTATGCTATAACTTATAATTGCTGCAATCAGTATCACCCTTCTTAACTTTCGAACACCTAATCCCTGCAATCCCATTCCTAAAGGAACAAACATAAAAACATTCAAAACACATTCCCATAGCAAAATTTTGGAATCTGACCTTAGTGCTTTGATATAGCTCCAAAAGGGCATAAGTTCTACCCTCGGATTTCTTACTGTTTGACGGGAAATAACCGCGATTGCAAAAACCAGGTAAATATAAGGAAATAGAAGTGAAAAATAGCTGACTGTCTTCCACTTCCATCCCTTCTGTTTTCTCATTATGACGCCGACAAGTAAAGAGACAATAAAAATAGCAAATGCTACCGCTAAATCACGCCAGGTCAGAATTTTAAGTGATTGTCGATATGCATATTTCGCTGTTGTTTCAAAAAAATCCATTATGGCTCTCCCTATTTTATCATTTTAGGTATGTAAATTTAAACGCTTACTCTATTAATATATGCATAATCTTATTTTTATATATATGGTTGGATGATGTGAGCACAATCATTCAAGAGAAATATGAACCGGTTTTGGAATCATATACAGTAATTGCAGATGGCGAACAAAAACAGTCCAACATGAACTAGCTGCTTTATCTGAAATCTATTTTTCAAGAGCAAAAACTCCGTTTCACGACGCTATCTTTGACTTAATACCTAAAAGCATTACTAGACCCTATTATAAAATAATCAGTGAAACAATCACCTCTGTCCTAAGAAAACATCTGTCATTTTTATGTGCATCTTTACGTTCTTTGTCTTACAACTTCCGATCTAATCTTTCGATTTTATCACTCTACGCTCCAGCAAACCTCTGTATCTACGCTTTCATCACAATCTCTCCCCTACTGTCTTTCTTCAAAAGGGATCGTAGACTACCAGATTACTCATATCTAACGCTGCCTCCGCATATGCCAGTATATACAGGGATGTAAGGTAGTTGATGTCTAGCTCTTCTTCACTTTCCCTATCATCTGCCTCTCAATCTCCAACACCAACGGCTCTTTAAACATCGTCAATACAATCACATACGAGCCAAAGAACAGCACCGAGGATACCACCAACATGGCAAATGTTCCCAGTGCTAGCTGCTTTACAACAATCCCCAGTCCAGTGCCTATCACAATACCTATTCCAATAGCCCGATACTGTACACTCCGATAGGCTTCTTCCACTGAATTCCGTAATGCAAAATACTGCACAATCCAAACAGCAGTCTCCGCTACTAACGTTCCAATTGCAGCACCTGTGGATGTAATCCTCGGTATAAGTAATGCATTTAGAACACAATCCACAATTACACCTGCAATTTCAGAGAGCAGTACCACCTTTTCTCGCCCCAAAGGAACCAGCATTTGTATTCCCATAATGTTTGTCAAACCAATGAGCAAGAGTGTTGGCATAATAATCTGCATCGGAACAATAGAACCTATATATGCCGATCCTGATAAAAAACAGATTCCTTCCTTGGCAAACAGCATGAAATACACCATCATCGGTGTTGCCACCAGAAACACAAAATGTATCGCCTTCTTGGTAATTCGGTAGAACTCTTCCATCCTTCCATTCTCAACATAATATGAGGCTCTGGGAAGCAAAACCACACCTAGCGATGTAACAATACTAACCAAAATTGTCTTGATCTTCACCGCTGCATTGTAATAGCCAACATCCGTATCTGTTGCAATAAAGCCAATCATTACTGTGTCCAGATTTGTATAGATTGTCGTAGCACATGACATAGCAAAAAATATGACTACCGCCCTCAGATGCTTCTTAAAATCATACCCTCCAACCGGTCGAACCGACACATATCGATGTGCATGCAAAAAATTAAAAACATTCGATGCAGAGGAAGCTAATATCGAGATACCGCCATAGATTACGTAATCCTTCTGATTATGAATAAAAGCAAACATTGCAAGTAGTGCTATGAATTTAAAAACAATGGATCGAATCGTGATGTAGCTGTACTGCTCTAATGCCTTATACAGCCATTCCATTCCAATAGCATTGAAAAGAATCGTCAGGCTGACTATCATCAACAACATCTTTTCCTGCTGCAGTCGCGGTACAAACGCAATAGCAACGAACAACGCAAGATATGCCATAACACTCATCACCATATTGATGATGAACAACTCTTGCACTGTCTTAGATAACGCTTCTTTATCATCTCTTACCTTTGCACATGCCCGAATTCCATATGTTGGAATACCAAGCCGCGCAAATAGCGCAAAATATGACACTACAGATGTTGTGAAGGAAACCTTTCCCGTTCCTACTGGCAGTAAAATTCTTGATACATAAGGAAACGTAATCAGTGGAAATATGAATGATGACATCGTCAAAAGCGCATTCATAATAAAATTTAGTTTTAAGGATTTCTTTTTAGCCATGTATATCTCTCACTTCCTATAACACTCACGATACGCACAGCGCACAACATAACTGGTAATCATAGTAATCTCTGTTTTCTCCCATAGGTTGTAAAATAATCATAGTGGTATCAAATGTTTCCCGAATGGCACTCTCTTAATCACCTCAACAACAATCATCACTAAAAGTAATGTTACAATCCTGTAACGGCATTACTTGTCAAGTTTCTGCCATCATAATCCTGAAACACCAGTAACAGTACTGTGTAAATTAATACGAAAATCCCATATTTCTTGATACTGATAGATTTTATCTCTATAAACCACAATTCACGTCCAAAGTATCTAAATTTCATGTTTTCATATATGTTATCCAGCACAATATAATAAAATTTCAATTTCTGTTGAAACAACTCCAGAAAAAATCAGAGCAAACTACTAAAGCACTTCTGCGTAACCAACATCGATTTTTCCACGATTCAGCATAATATATCCACTGGACATAAAGAAAAAAGGCCTGCAAATCCGTATCAAATCGATTGTCAAATTTCATCTGTTGTCTGTCTACAATATTTTCAGCTTCTTTTTATCATTACTGCTATTCCACCTATCAATATTATTTCATCTATAACATGGTAAAATTCCTTCTCATTTTCTCAAATGCTGGTTAGAAATAAGCCACCTAACGAAATGCACACCATTTAATGATTTGCGATGCCTTCTCATTTTTTTCTTGCATCATATAATTCTCCGCATTGCCATCCTTCCAAAAAATTTGATTTGCAACCAAGAATAGGAAGACCGTCTTATATACGCTTGCTGTCATAAAAAACAAAGCAAAAGTTCCAATTAGGAAAAATAGATCTCTCCTACTCTTTCTGACTGATACTCGAATACAATTAATAAACGGAATTATATATATGGAAAATGCTAGTAATCCATTTCTTCCCAAAAGAGCGGGTAACCCAACAGAAAAACCCTGCTCATATCCAACATATTTGTAAAATGCATCACTATTTCCAAATCCAAATCCAAATAGTGGCCTATCCATCAACATTTTCAAACTTGCAACAATATGATCTGTCCTTATCGAATATGAATTTGCGCCAGCTAAACTCTGTGTTTTACTTTGTATCAAATAATAAGCCAAATAACATGAAGCCACAAATACGAATGGTATAATGAAAAATTTAATTACTTTTATCATGTTCCCCGCATCTAAGAAAAGTAGATACATAAATCCAATAAGTACTAAGAAAATAAGTCCAGTAGTTGAAAATGTAGAGAGAATAGTAACAGCCAGTACGGCCAAAACTCTTTTCCTAGGTTTTTGCGAAAAAGTTATCTCCGCTACCATAGCCAAACATAGAACCAAGTTATACATAGGGGCTTCTATAAAAATTCCGCAATTTCTATAGCGAACTATCGATAACAAACTTGAATTCTGGATTCTTTGAGCCTCATACAATAATCTAAAATATGTATCGCATCTTTTATATACAAAGTTATACAAATATGTCGCAGTTCCAGTCGGTTGAATAAAATGAAAAATTGATCCGAATAAATAAAGAAAAAGTGAAACCACAGCTAACAGATAAACTATATCCGCAAATTTCAACCATATTGTCCTTGAATCAGGTATCATCATTACGCAAATCGAAAAAGAGAGAAGTGGCAGCATCCATTTCATAAGTCCAAGAGTAATATTGGCTCCTGGAGCAGCAATCATCCCTATGCTTAGTACCATCGCTGCAAATAGATATCCTATATAATGTTTCTTTATATATATAGTTGCCCCATAAAAAAATGGCAACAAAATACTAAGAGCACACACGCAACATGTTAGCATAATTTCTGATATTCCAATTGCATTATCACGCTCGATCATTGAATAATTTCCAACAATCAATAGAAATGCAATTGCATATTCTATAATATTAATTAAAAATTTCCTTACATTCAATTTTTTCTCCTTTGCTTACTCCTCCAGCAAAAATTCTCTCTAGATTACCAAATCAAAATCTAATCTATTTAATCAGTGCCATCATTTTTTTGCAAATTTGTTTCGAATCCTTATTCAACAGCTCTTTCATTACATTTTCTTGAATTCTATCTTCGTATTCTTTCCTTCCAAAATTCGCCCCTTTGACAAACAGTATCATAATTATGAAGATCATAGTACAAATATACAGCAAATATCAAAATACAAAATATCCTTTATCTTTCAAGAGCCAATACGCAGAATACATTCTATGCTTCAATAAAAAGACAGAAAGCCTAATTCTCTTTTGTACAAATCCACTGCATTCCGCTTTACACACATAATCTGAATACGGTGTACCTTTCACGAACTTCAGGTATTCCTTCTTCGCTATTTTTTTATTCGGATTTTGAGAATTAACAAAATAATACTCCATCATTCGATCAAGATAAATCACACTCCGAGCAACATACATCGGAGACAAATTCATCTTGCGACTATTATCTCTAATTAAATTCGAAAGATTAGAAAACACATTTGAATATATCTCCAACAAATTAGGTTTATACGATTTTGTAAGAGACCCCGATAACAAGCAATAATTATAAATAGGTTCAGCATAGTACGCTGCTTTTGTTACATACTGATAATACTGAAGATTAAAAGAAATATCATCAGCAATTCCCCTTAAACCAGTGTTATATTTTAGTTTTTTCTCTTCAATGATGCTCTTTCTATATAAATGCTGCCACGGCGCACCTAAGTTACTTATTGTAGTACAGAGTTTAGATTGTACAGTAAGCTTTCCATATAATAAGCAAGCACCTTGAATCATATCAATATCTGCTTCTTTATCAGTCACAAAGCCATTTGATCCATCAAATGCCTTAGAGTAAAATCGTTTCCCGTCCCTATGACTATAATGATCGGCCACAACAACATCAGCATCTGTCTTTTCAGCAAGTTCTACCATTTTTTCTAATGCCGAAATTTCCATCCAATCATCACTGTCACAAAGAAAAACATATTTCCCTGATGCCTTTGCAATTCCATCATTTCTTGCCGCAGATACTCCAGCATTTTTCTTATGAATGGGAATCACTCTACTATCCTTCACCACGTACTCGTCAATAATTACAGGAGAATCATCAGGACTACCATCATCAACAACAATAACTTCTAGTTGCTTTAGTGTCTGGTTCAAAATACTATCAAGGCATTTCCTTAAATATTTTTCAGTCCCATAAACGGGTACAACAACACTAACTTTTACTTCTTTCACTTTGTTTATTTCTCCCTTCGTCACAGAAAATCTTGGAAAAAATATAGGCCAAGAACTTGAGGATTAGTCAAATTTACAATGAGAGAAAATTGATCCTGCCACACCTGTAGAAATCTAACTTATAACAATTCCATGTCCTCCATGACTGCTAACCATTCCTTCTTTAATCCCTGTTCTCTTGTAATCTGTGGGCCAACAAACTGGCTAAACAGATTTCCTTCTACAATTACCCATCCCTGAGCTGTGTGTGCCAAATCCCAACCTATCGCCTGCACACCAGTTACTTTAGGTGTTATTTCATTACAAAGTTGTAAAGCATCCTCCCAGTCCGGCAATCTGAAATCTTGAAATCGAATATTGCTGTCAGGGTGTGTTACATATCTATTACCATATTCATCTCTACCGTCTGTATTTAAGACACCAGTTTTTTCATCAATTCCTACCAAGATACCTCCCTTGCCACCATTATCCACAAACGATCCCGCCCTACCGACTTTCAAAAAAGCAAATGGAACCTTCACTCCATGCCGAGTAACAAAGGCATTACACCTAATGGTGTTAACACTGGATGCATTTAATGATGCCATAATATCACTCTGTTGGATTTTCTCCTCCAGCTGAAAAAGATCTGTGGATTTAAGCTGCTCAAAATATTGATTGAGGGAAATATTTAGATTTCGACTATTCACCAGTTCCACACCATCCCCTTTATAAAGATCCACACGTTTTTTTACAAATATGGGATGCTTCTTCACAAAACTTTCAAACTCCGAAAATTGTGTTCTTTTATTAATAGCGATGGCATCTCTTTTATAATATTTTTTATATAACTGGTAGGTCTTACTTTTATTAAGGAACGTTTCCCCCTCACAAATGTCATTCATTTGCATGAAATATATTATTCTCTCAATATCCGAGACATAGCTTTCACGTTCTTCCACCCCTTTGTCTTTCAATTCAAAAAACAAATATTCATCTGGCTGAAACCCATATGCCAAAAGACAAAATACCATATCTTCATAAATATCTGTAACATTCGGAAAGTTCCTATAATGTGTATCCATGATGGACTCCATCATAGGATGCGCCTTTCGAAACCTCTCATTATCTTTATCAATATATTCTTTCACCAGTTTATGTTTTATTTCATTATTACCTTCTGCTTCAATAATAACCTCAGACGGAAGTATGCGCCCATTGAGACGGTGAACACGCCACCGTGATACCATTTTCCGCAAGGGACGTATATTGGGGCATTGGAACAGTATTTTCAGTTTTGTATCCATTTCATTATCCTTATAAATCAGACATTTCCCAAACTGGCAGTCTAATGCCAATTCCTTCATCTACAGCCTTCCTATAGCACTCATAAGCCCATGACACATCTTCTATTGGAATACCTCCAGAAGCACAGAAATATATCATATCGTTATTTCTCTGATAGTCATCTGTATCAACTATTTCAGGTAAATTAATCACTGTCTTTCCAGCCTTCAGCCACTCACCAAGTGCACCTTTAACTGTAACAGTCTGCTTTTCTTCTTCTGTCTCAGGATTTGCATCAATACCACGATTTTCCACGTACATGCGCTTGTCATCAGCTACAAATACACAGTTATTTTCCTCCAAGTCCGAATATTGTCTGCTGATGCGCACAGCAGATGTAACTATTACACAGGCCCCTTGTTTCAAGTGACCTTTATCAATCAGAGGATAGTCTACAAATTTTTCCGCCTGACTGCTAGCTGCTATAATAACATCCGCATCCTTGCAGGCATTCTCAATTGAAACGCATTCTTCATATTTTTTCAGAGTATATCCTTGCTTTTTACAATAATCCCTAAAAATCTGTTTATTCTTTTCACCTCTGCCATATACAGAAACTTCTTCAATCTTTTTGCATACCGACATCACACCATCTAAAGAATATCTTCCTATCACACCAGGTCCAATAACAGCCACCTTCTTCGCATTGGGAGACGCAAATTTTCTGGCAAAAAGCCCAGAGATACCTCCAGTCCTCATTGCACTCAGCACATTAGCTGACATAAATGCCATAGGCGCTCCCGTCTCCACATCCAATAGCTGCATCATAAGTACAGAACGCGGAATACCTTTTTTCGAGTTCTCCTGATTTGCGCCATAGGTTTTAAAACCAAAGCAATGATATTTACCACCCAGGTAGGCCGGCATAGCCGTGAACCAACGCCCTGGAGCATTCAGTGGCATATCTTCAATGTCAGATTTTTCAGGAAATCTCGTTCTCAACCCATGGTCGCTATTATTCACACCACCGAGACGATAATCTCCACGATTCAGAAGTCTCAGTGTATCCTCCATGGTGTCTATACATCGTGGCATATTCTTGACACCGGCTCGGATCATATCCTCTTCACTCAAATATATAAAATCCATAAACTTTTCTCCATAATTTAATGCCTAATCGTTTGGCATGCGTTTTATATCAAAAGGACAGTACATCATGTTATTGCCATCCATATCAGCCACATTAATACTTTCCTGTATCTTCTTTATTGCCGAAGCCAAATCCAAATAATTCTCCCCTAAAATATCTATCTCCGCCAACCTCTGTCTTGTCGTATTTGTAAACTCAACAGAATCTCCAGGCAGATATCTGCTGCTGTAAGATATAACCTTTTCGTTATGCTTCAATTCATCTATGCCTGCTATAGATGCCACTTCTCCTGCCCTCAACGTTGGATAAAGAACAGCCACCTTTTTTCCGTTTAAATTTACATAGGCATTACTTAGATTCATTTTTGGCATTATACCTGTCAACGAAAAATAAATCATAGCCTCAATCAGATCCTCACCAAATATTTTTTTATAAACCAACTCGAAATCCGTTCCCGGGAAACGCAAGCCCGGATCATAAAAACGGAATACACCATTCTCATAAAATCCCTGTACCATTGCCGGTCCATCTTTGTATCCATAGGACTTCAGCATGTCAATAAATCTATCATTATCCCCTTCCATGAACTCCTTTGTATATATTGAAGGAGAAATGCTGCAAAGCGCTACCCTGTCAAGGCCTCTCTCAACAGCACCTTTGTATCCGTCAGCAGTTCTGATTAAATAAGCTTCACCATCTACAAAAAAATATGTCGCCTGAAAGCTATTTTTATTTGCAATATATCGTTCTATGAGTATATCTTTTGAAAGCGAAATATTTTCTGCAAGTCTAATTGCAGCTTTAAGCTCATCATAATTATTACAAATTGACTGACCTTTTGACCCCTTACCATCAACAGGTTTTACAAAAACAGGAAATTTAATTATACTTTTCTCAACATCCTCGGTGGAATATTCTTCAATCACATTAAGTCCATAGTGGACACACATATTCTTGAATAATCTTTTGTTTGACATATTTAAAAACAACTCTTTGTTTCCATAGCATGGAACCCCAAGCTCTGTGCAAATCTTATAATACGATTTTTGTGCAATATCACTGCAATATGAAATAACACCATCTACTTGTTCTTTTCTGCATCGATCAACAATCGAATCAGTGTCAAGTATACTTTCCATCCATTGTTCATCTGCGATAATTTTTGCTGGGGATGCCATGGACGGTTCCAGGTAGTCAACAACAATCGTATGGATACCCATCTGTTTTGCGGTCTCTACAACTTTAATATGGGCACCCACTCCTGATAAAATCAACAATTTCTTTCCTTTCAAATCTTCTAAACTTATTTTCACATCAACACCTCATTACCATCAAATTCTTTCATCTCTTATTTGCTTCCAAATATCAGGATACATTCTTTTAAAACGATTTATTGTGGTGGCGACACCATGATGGTCATATCCGGCAAAATATCCCGCTCCCTCTGCAGATTTTTCACGCCTACTTAAATTAAAAACCATCTTAACCAGAGAAAACACCATTCTGACATCTGTCATGAAACTCACATTTTCCACGTACCAGACATCATTTTCAAATTGGGTTTGATATTGACACTGTTCAGGATCCCCTTTTAATACACGGGGGCATTCCAGCCCTGGACGCACAAGTACTCTCTGTTTATGTCTTTCACTCATTCTTTCAGAAAAAACAACTGGCAATGGTCTAGGACCAATTATAGACATATCACCTTTAATGACCGACCAGAAATTTAACAATTCATCCATTGATAACTTTCTCATAATCTTACCGAACTTTGTCACTCTTTCCTTCGGTGTTAGAAGCCTTCCATCTGCATCCGTGTTATTATTCATGTTACGAAATTTAACGATAACAAAAGGCTTTCCATTCAGCCCCACCCTTGTCTGCTTGTAAAATATCGGCCTTCCAACATCCAAAAATGTACAAATACCAAAAAGAATATTAAATGGTAATGTAACTATAAACGCAGGAACTGCCACCAATAAATCAAGAGCCCTCTTTACATACTTCGTATATATACTCTTTTTGGCATCCACTTTAGCTGACATGGTATTTGTCTGTTCAAGGTTATGCTTTTTTAAATATTCAGCAAGAATATCTTCTTCGTTGGAAACCAAATTGAGGTTTCCAACGAAAGAAGCTACTGTTGTCTCCATACTTTTATGTTCTCCTTTGCATTTGAACGGTCAATTTTAATTCTGTTTTACATTTTCAGTTACCCCAATTTCTTCATAAACGTATACTTCAAACTCCTCTCACAGCCTACGCTCTCTTTGAAATTACACAGACCGTAATTTGGTTCACTGTTTTCTGTCGCAGTTGCTTTATCCAGTATCTTATAGCCAAGTTTTCCATAATACTGTATCGTATTCCAAGTCAGCAGGTTCATACCGTTGCACTCCGTGTAATCAGGATGCGCCCCTGTATATATTCCCTGCACTACCTTTTTATTGATCCTGTACAAAAATTCCGCAACGATCCCTACTCCATCTTTCCTGACGATAAATACGTCATGCTCTACCAACTTCAACGTATCAGCCAGTTGCTCAAAACTCAGTTTAACTGGAAAGCCCTTAAACTCATGCCCGATTTCTATAATTCTGTATGCCTCACGGTATTCCTCTTCTGTCTCACACTTAACAATATCCAATCCGGACCGTCTTGCCCTTCTTAGACTCTTACGTCCCTTCGCAGTGATCATATTCCCATACTGTTCTTCAGAAACATTCAGTCTGTCAAGGTTAAGTGCATAACTAATGTCGAGATTTATAACCCTATATCCATTTCTGTAGAAAGCACTCACCCAACCGGAAAGCAGGTGTTCGTCATAAAACAACGGCGGGAATATGTACCGGATGCTCCGTATCCCTTCTGAAATTAAATACTCCTCCATTGCTATCAGTCCGGCATCAATCGTCTCTTGTTTAGATTCGCCTATGATTGCTACAGGATATGAATATGGAGCAGAAAAAGGGCATCTTGCCTCTGTACCAATCTTTCCGACAATCACTCCAAACCTTGCGGACTCAGCCCTCATCAAAATGAGATAATATACTTCATCTGCTTTGTTTTTGTTTAATTCTGTAAATCTTGGCTCATTAAAGAATGCCCCCTTATTTGGCACAAGCGACTCATATTCTTCTGCTGTCACCTTCCTCACATGCCATAATTCTTTTTCTTCCATAAACCAGCCTCCATACCTATTAATCACATACTCTATCTCTCCACCTGGCAGTCTAGCATAAATTGACAAACCTCTTGATTTTAAAAGATAATCCCCACTCATACCCTACTCGCTATAACACTCAGCAACATAAGGCGGAATTTGATAATGTATCTGTGCATTAATATTATTTTCTTAGAGATACTCTTGGAATCTGTCACAGTCATTCACTAGTACCGAAAACATGTGATACGTATCCTCATACACCGCCGGAACAACCACCTTCGGATTCTTTATTCCATCCATATACATCCTAAACTTTGTACCTATTGTTTGAAAAACAAGCATCGAAATATCTGTTCCTGATTTTAATGCCACACGATCAAGTCTCACTATTAACAGCCTATATATCTTCTTCCAGCAGTCTTTTCAATTCACGCAAATTCATTGATCACATCAATTACGTATTGAATTTCTTCCTCCGACATTCCATAATACATAGGAATACTCAACTCGGTTGCGCTGATTTCCTCTGCAATAGGATAGTCCCCTGCCTTAAAACCAAGATTTTTATAGCAATCCTGCAAATGCATTGGAATCGGATAGTGCTTATTGGTACCGATATGTGCATCATTTAAAAACTTTTCAAGCTCCGCTCTTCTGCTACATCTAATTCCGAAAATATGCCAAACAGGAGTTGCATAATCCGGAACAAACGGAAGAATTATTTCAGGATTTTTAATGCCTTCTAAATATTTCCGGGCAATATTTCTTCTCTCGTTATTAACTTCGTCCAAACAGGAAAGCTTGGCTGTCAAAAAAGCCGCCTGGAGTTCATCAAGTCTGGAATTATTACCTTGATATATATGATGGTATTTATAATCTGACCCATAGTTGCCTAGCGCTCTAACCTTATCAGCAATTTCTTTATTATTGGTTACTGTTGCTCCTGCATCTCCTAACGCTCCCAGATTTTTACCTGGATAAAAAGAAAAGCCAGCCACATCTCCAAAGGATCCAATAACCTTACCTTTGTATTTAGCACCATGTGCCTGTGCACAGTCTTCTACAACATAAAGATTATACTTATGAGCAATCTCCATAATGGGATCCATGTCACATGTCTGTCCATATAAATGTACTGGCATAATAGCCCTGGTTTTCTCTGTAATTGCCGATTCAATCAATGTAGCATCAATATTAAACGTCCTGATATCCGGCTCTACAAATACCGGTGTGGCTCCCACATACGTTACAGCAAGTGCTGTAGCAATGTATGTATTAGATGGAACAATAACCTCATCACCATCCTTTATCCCCAAAGCTTTTAGTGCAAGAAATAATGCATCTAACCCATTTCCTGTTCCTACACAATATTTTCTATCACAATATTCTGCAAATGCTTTTTCAAAAGCTTCATCTTCTTCACCTTCGATATACCATGACCGAGTGTACACACGTTCAAAGGCTGCCCTAAGTTCTGCATCTAATTTTTTCTCAAGTGGTTTAAAGCTCACAAATGGTATGTTCATATTCTGCAAATCTCCTCTGCCGTTGAAACAGCATCACCATTTTTTACGAGATTCAAAAATGTATCATAATTTCTTATGTAATCTGCTTCATCATACAACTCTGAAGCCAAAACCATGAGTACTGCATCCGGAGAGAAATCGAACATCTCTCTCCACATATTATTTGCAACATACAGTCCTTCATATGGTTTTTCAAGAGGTATAACTTTCTTCTCTTTTCCATTATCCAAACGGATTTTACAACTGCCATGAATGCAAATCAGAATCTGTTGCAAACATTTATGCGCATGCCCACCTCTTGTAACTCCAGCGGCCGTGTCATACATATAGTAGACACGTTTTACTCTAAACGGTATATCCTTGAATTCTTCTAATGCTACTAACTGCCCGCGATCATCTCCATGCGGTTGAAATACATATTTTATCACTTGCATTTTCTTAAGCTCCCTATCATATCACATTGGCCACTTGAAAATCTTTAATACTGCTTTTCATCGACTTACCTGTTCTGATATCAATGATAGTCTTATCCACACAATGGCTACTTACTCTTCTCCACCATAGTTTCCGTAATATTTTCCGTAATACTTCCCATAGTACTTCCCGTAATATTTTCCATAGTACTTGCCATAGTATCCCTTGCCGCCCATATCCACCTTGTTTAACACGCAGCCGAGGATCTTGCATCCGGTCATCTCCAGCTGATCCTTTACCTTCTTGGCGAAGCGGTAGCTGATCTCGCCGCAGGCGAGGATGATCACTGCGCCGTCGCAGAATTTGGAGACTACTGCGGTGTCGATGACACTTCCCAGAGGCGGTGTATCGATGATGACCATGTCATACTTCATCCGGCATACTTCGATCATCTTCTGGAAACGGGTATTTCCCAACAGCTCACTGGGGTTGGGCGGTACCGGGCCGGCGAAGAGGAGATGGAAGTTCGGAATATCCGTCTCACAGATTGCTGTGTCGAAATCCACCTTACCGACCAGATAATTGGTCAGTCCGAAACGGACTTTTCCCTTTTTATGTCTGCCTCTCATGACACTCTTGCGCAGATCGGCGTCGATGAGGATTGTTTTCTTTCCATTCTGTGCAAAGGATTTTGCCAGTTCATAGGATACGCTGCTCTTGCCTTCGTTCGGTGTACAGCTGGTGATGCAGATAACCCTGATATTTTCTCCGGAGAATTCGATGTTCGTACGGAGCGTTTTAAATGCTTCTTTGGTACGGAAATCCTGTTTTTCCTGTTTTAATTCAATGCTCTGCATCTTCCTGCTCCTTTTCTATATCTACGACTTCAATAGCCTCGTCCGCTTCCATCCGGGGCTCGTGGATTTCGTCTTCCTCCTTTGATTTCCGGGATTTCTTTTTCTTCTCCACGGTATCAAAATTGGGGATCAGTCCCAGGGTGGACAGCTCCAGATATTTTTCAACATCCTCAGAAGATTTGATCGTATCATCCAGCAGATACTGCACTATGATAATACCGGCTGACAGGATCGCACCGATCAATGCTGCGATCACTGTCCACTTCGGGATAGAAGGTTCACAGGTTTTCTCGGGCAGGTTCGCTTCATCTGCTACATTTACTGCCTCCACATCCGTCACATCCTTGATATGTACCGCTGCCACATCACGGATACTATTGGCTATGATCTGTGCATTTTCGGGATTTGGATCCTTTACGGTGATGCTAATGATCCGGGTGTTGGTCGTATTTTCTACGGACACTCTCTTTTTCAGGCTCTCGTAGCTTTCATTCAGCTGATACTGTGCGATCACCTTTTCCAGTACGGTGCGTCCCAGGATCAGTTCTTCATAGTCCTTGGTCAGCTGGCTGGCCAGCTGCGCATCACTGTAAGTCATGCTGTTCTCATTGCCTTTACTGGTAGAGATATAGATGCTGGTCGTTGATTCATACTGGGGTGTGATCAGGAAAAAGCTAACCGCGAATCCGATGACCGCCGCAGCCAGTGTTGCCAAAATAATGATCCATGCCTTGTGCAGAAGCAGGCCGAACAGATCCTGTAAGTCAATTTCAATTACGTCTTCCTGATTAGAAGTCTGCATATTGTTTTTCCTCTCATTGTACATTGGTCAATTCATCAGTGCTGCTCCAGAAACCTTCTGGCATTGCCTCCGGTAAGCTCCGCAGCATAGATATCTCCGTATCTTTTCCAGAGGATATCCGCACATTTCTCTATATAAGGAGCCCTGCCCTCCGGTCTGTGTGCATCTGTGGATACGAAATCCACCAGACCGTTTTTCAGCAGGCTCTTCACATTCTGTTTTGTAGTAAAACCGTTATCTCCAGTCACGGAAGCGCAGTTCACCTGGATCAGTGCCCCGATCTCCCTCATCCACTGGATGGCGGCGAATTTCCGCTCCATCAGATTCTGGTAGCGCTCCACATGCGCGATCACCGGCTGATAACCGAATCCCAGGATTTCTCTGACGGCGTTGCGGATATATTTTTCCTCCGCATAGGGCTCGAATTCCACCAGTACACAGTTGGAAGCTCCCAGGGTGATGATCTTCCCCTCTTCCATCCATTCCGACATTTCTTCTATGTAGTAATACTCGGTGCCTTTTTTTAAAATGATCTGAATTCCTTCTGCCGCAGCTGCCTCCTGTACCAGGCGGATCCTCTCCTCTACCTTTGCAAGCGTTGGATGTCCTTTCCCTGGCATACAATGGGGTGTGGTATAGATGGTACCGATGCCTTCCTGTTCAGCCACCCGCAGCATTGCAAGTGTCATTTCCATGTTTTTGGAACCATCATCCAGACCGGGCAGTATGTGGGAATGCATATCAATATATTCCATGCGATATTTCTCCTTTTTTTGATCCCGGCATGGCGCCGGAGCGCCACACCGGTCTCATAGAAACCACTCTACCTTTTTACTTCATTTTGACCATTACTTCATAAGGCCTTATGAAATCAAGTTCTTAAGAGGATCTTAGAACTCGCCAGTCTTGGGTGCCTTCACTGCGGTTACTGCAACATCAGCTGCATCAACTACCATGAATGCAACGGGAGAGAAGCTGGTGAAAGTACCGGTTACGGTGAGGTCATCACCGAGAACGCCGGAACCAACTACTTCCCAGGTGTAAGGTGCGTTGGGCTGTCTGTGAAGGACATATACCATATCACCCTTCTTGGCGTTGGGGACCTTGAAAGGAACCTGTACGCCGCCTGCAGGGATCTCTCCGCTGTAGGATACATCAACAGCTGCTACCAGTTTAGCGCTGGTAGGAACGTTTAAGTCTTTCAGCACGGACTCTGTAGAGGTTACGGATACAACCTGCTGTGCAAGCTGCTCAGAAGGAACTGCTACAGAAGCTGCTGCTACGGAAGTCTTAACTTCCTTTGCGCCTGCTACGACATCAACGCCGGCAGCGGTCTTTACAACAGGATCAGCCTCAGGGCTGTTTGCTGCAAAGGTAGGAACTGCCATAGCTACGGTCATAACAGCGACTAATAACAAAGCATATACTTTTTTCATTGGACATTTATCTCCTTTCGTAGAGTATAGAGTGGTCTCTATATATAAACGGTCGTTTCCGGCCGGTTATACCTAATTCACTTCCTCGTAAAAGACATCGAGGATCAGCTGATACAATGCATCATCATCCACATTGAACTCAGCATACTTTTCACCCATGGTAACGGTACCGTCAATAGTATAGATATTCTCCGTATCAAAGGAGCAGTTCATATATTCGGTACACAGATATACCGCCTGATCCAGGCTGATACTGGTGACCATCTGCTTCTCCGCTGTCTGGTACAGCTTCACGGGAAGGGTCATATCTTCCTTCATCCCCTGCTTCAGCTGATTCACAAAAGCTATCGCATACCTTTTCTGCCGGGCAATGCGCTTGTTATTAGAAGCAAAATCCGCAGATTTATATGCGCGGTCATGAACAAAATGGTATGCCAAATCCCCTTTCAGCGTCACAGTTTCCCCTGCCGTGAACAAATTCGGTTTCAATTCCGCCAGTTCCTCCGGCACCGTCACCGTGACACCACCCACAGCATCATTCAAATCTGCGATACTGTTCATGGACAATGCACAATAGCCATGGATCGGTAATCCGTAAAACAGATCCGACACCGCCTCTTCCATAAGCTGACAGCTCCAGTCTCTGCCATTGCCGTAAGCATATTGCAGAGCCAGCTGTTCGGTTCTGTCCTCCACGAAACTGCCGTCAGTGGCATATACATGCACGGGCACCATGGAGTCACGGGAAATGTTGATAAGCTGTATGGTCTTCGCATCATCATCCAATACCGCCAGGATCACGCAGTCTGCCTGTCCGGCCTTGCCGGGTGTCTTCTCCTTTGCAATTCCGTCTCTGCTGTCAATGCCGAGGCAGAGAATATTCATGAGGTTTTCTTTATATTGGTAAGTCTTACCGTTGTAACGGATCTGACCTTCCTGCAATTCATAGGATGCTTCTTCCTGCGAGGCATCAGTGTCTTTTTCCATTGCAGCCGCCTGCATTCCGGAGGGAGCATCTTCTGCCGTGGTCTGTGCATGCTGCCGCAGCCCGGCCCGTCCGGTGGATCTCCATACATTGACCAGGATCACCGTGATCACTGCCAAGATTGCCAAAAGTGCCAGCAGGATTCCCAGTGCACACAGAATTTTTGTCCGGACACGTTTTCTGTGCCGAACAACATTCTTCCTGTTGTATTCCGCAGCTTTTCTTCCGATCAGCTGGGATTCGTCCCGATCGTCCTCAATGATGGAAATATCTTCGGATATTTCTTTACGATTTTCCTTTTTCATAGGCTGTCTCCATTATTCTGCCGTATCCGCCTCAGTGCCCGGCTCCCGCTCCGTCAGTACTGCCTGTACCAGAAGACGGTTGTTCGGCTGGCTGCCGATGCAGGTAACCAGTGTAATGATCTGATCCTCGTTAATCACCGTCATCTCTTTGTCGATATTCGCACTCATATCCCGGGTATCAAAGACCGACTGCAGATACTTTTCATACACCTCCGGATCAGTGAAATCAAAACTGTACAGCAGATGTCTGTCATCGTAAATATGTGCTGCAAAAATGGTATAGTGCAGCACCTTGTCCGGCAGATAGATCAGCACTTCCCTGTTCTCCTGAAAAAAGTCCGGATCTTCAAATTTATGTAACTGGGCAAACATGGAACCGTTTTTCATGTTGTGCCCGTAAATTACCGTATTATTGTCCGTAAAATCCTTGCTGTTCAGATTCTCCGTATAAATGCACCCGGGATATCCATACGAACCGTCAATATTATGCATAAGGTAATAGGAATTATCGGAAGGATGCTGCAAAATCGGATAATCGATCTCCGTCCCCGGTACCGTGATCCAGGCATACACATCCGGATTCACTGACTGCAATTCCCCGAATTTCACAGGAATAATTGCTGTCTCCTCAGATGCCGTCTCGGTCTCTGCAGTCTCGGTGCTCTTCATATCCGCCAGCATTTCATTGATCTCATCCTCGGTCATGGCCGCTTTGGCTTCCTCGGTGCCCTGCTCGGCACTTTCCGTTTCTTCCTGCGTCGCAGTACTTTCCGCCGGATGATGATAGATGATATTAGAGATCCCACTTACCACAAAATAGGCCAGGACCAGACCTGCTGCCCCTGCCACAATGGTCATTATCTTTCGTTTCATGTAAGCTCCTTCTTCCCAGATTGCGGAAGATTTTATTACTTCTAAATTTTCGTCTACGTTTTTAACGTAATTTTAAATTCTGTTTTAAACGTACCCATTATATACGTTTAAAACAGGTATTGTCAATAGTTTGGGGTATTCATAATGTAAGTGTGATTATTTCGAACTGTGGGATACGGGAATTCCTCATAGAAAAACATTTTGTGATTACACTAAGGGGTATCTGATCACGGAGAAAGATATTGGAGGATATACATGAAAAAAACTTATGATCGACTGGCCGCCGGAGAACGCATTCGCGAAAAAAGAAACCTGTTGGGCTTCACGCAGGACGAGATGGCTGAAAAAATAGATCGTGCCGCCAAATATTACGCGGATATAGAACGCGGCAGCTGCGGCATGAGTGTGGAAACACTGATGGCTCTTTCCGAGACCCTGGATATGTCACTGGATTATATAATTTATGGAAAAAATACAGAAGAAAACGGATACCCCGGAGAAACCGCCGAAGTATCCGCTATTTTGACTATGTTAAACAATTCCGAACAGCGAGAACGTGACTATGCTCTCAGACTTTTAAAATTATTCCTAGCTTCCAGGAAATAATTCCGTTCTAATTAAATCCGAACAATTTCTGGCAGATCTTATATCCCTCTACCGAAATCTTCCGTCCGCCTCTTCCGGGCAGGTTCATGGTACCGCCCATAATGCCGTTACGCATCCACAGATACAGGCGTTTGTCTTTTCCTTTCAGGTACTCCCACAGTTCTTTCTTTTTCTCCAGATGTTCTGTGGTACCGGAGCGGATCAACAGTACGGAAGATACTGCCATGATGATCTCCAGATAGTTGCGCATGTACTGGTACAGACGTCGGTTTTTCACCAGTTCCGACTTTCTGCCCACCAGATAATCAATCATCAGCTTCGTCACTCGGATCTGCTGGTCAATGCGGGAGATCATCACAGTCTCATTCACCGACTGATCCTGTCTTCCTATATAATATCTGTAGAAATTCACATCCAGATAATACATATTCTTCACATAAGGAAGCGGTTCAAATACATACAGGTTGTCCACATAGAAGGTGTGCTCCGGAAGCTTCAGTCCACATTCCTGTAACAGTCTGGTACGGAAGATCACGGAGTGCATCAGTATGTAATGGCCCTTCAGAAAATGATGGCAGTCCGTCCAGGTGAACATCTTCTCCACCGGCAGGATATGACGGTACTGGATCACCTTTTTGCGGCGCTCGCCTTCTTTTTCATAGACATAGTTGCTGATGAGCATATCCAACGCCTGACCGCCGCCGGCCAGTTCTCTGAGAGTATCCAGGATCTTAAAATATGCATCCTGCTTCACCCAGTCATCACTATCCACTACTTTAAAATATAGTCCCGTGGCATTGGCGATTCCGGTGTTCACAGCAGAACCATGTCCGCCGTTCTCCTTATGAATAGCACGCACAATCGTAGGAAACTGTGCTTCATATTCGTCTGCAATCTCTGCGGTACGGTCTTTGGTAGAACCGTCATCGATGATCAGGATCTCCACATCCTCTCCGCCGATCAGCAGGGAATCAATACATTTTCTCATATACTTTTCAGAATTGTAACAGGGAATTGCTATGGAAAGTAATTTCATATCGCTGTCCTTTCTTCACTATCTTGTTGTTCACTGTCCGGGATCGTTCTCTCGGGCCCCCAGTTTCATGTTCAATCCCTTCGCATAGACTGCAAACGCGGAAGGAATGGGATATTTCTCCCTTGTCTCCGAAGGTTCAATATAGATCCAATCTGCTGAATCCGGGCCTTCACGCTTCGGTGCCAGTTCATCCACACGGATCAGATATCCTTTCATATGCCATTCTCTATGGGAAAAAATATGTTTTGCATCCTCAAGGGGCTGGATCCGGAGTACCTGCAATCCGTTCTCCGCCAGATATTCCTTGACCTCCTCCGCAGTATGATATCCCTTCATCGAAGGGAATTCATACATACCGGCCAGCAGACCTTTCGCCGGACGCTTATGCAATGCCGCCAGCTCCGCATCCCGGATAATGAGGATCGTCTTCTCCTCCACCGTGCGTTCTTTTGCTTTGGCTTTGTTCGGATATTGCAGCTGTGTACCGTCCGCATACGCCAGACATATCTGCTGTAGGGGACATTCCTCACAGTGCGGAGCCCCGTTGGGAATACATACACAGGCACCGATTTCCATCATAGCCTGGTTGAAATCTCCCGGCCTGTCTGTAGGAATGACCTCCCACAGATCCTTTTCCACAGCCTTTTTTACTTTATCCTCAGAGATACAGCGTTCATCCTTGCGGACTCTTGCAATGACTCTCAGAACATTGCCGTCCACCGCCGGATTGGGCTTGCCGTAAGCAATAGAGGATACCGCCCCAGCCGTATAGCTGCCGATTCCTTTTAATTTTAATAACTCCTCATAAGAATCCGGCATGACTCCTCCATAATCTTCCATGATCTGGATGGCTGCTTTCTGCAGATTCCGTACCCGGTTATAATATCCCAGGCCCTCCCACAGCTTTAACAGCACCTCTTCCGGTGCCTGCGCAAGCGCAGCAATATCCGGCAGCGTCTCCATAAAGCGCTGGAAATAGGGCTTTACCGCTTCCACTCTGGTCTGCTGCAGCATGATCTCAGAGACCCATACGCGGTAGGGAGCAGGATCCTCTCTCCAGGGAAGGATCCTACGGTTATTATCATACCATTTTAAAAGTGGTTTGGGAATCGCCCGAAGGTCACCTTTCCTAAAGATTTCCTTAACATCCGTTAAATTTTCATTGTATTTATCCATAGAGTCTACCGCAGACGGTTGCATTCGAACTTCTCCATGGTGAGCAGGCAGTTCTTCAATTCTTCATAACGCTCTTCCGGCTCACCGTCATTTACTTCAATATCACAGGAAATCGCCATGGTCGTGATCATCTCGTTGGTGATACGATGGTGCAGTCCTGCCAGAATATTTAGCTTCTCCTCGTAGGAATCCGCATCCAGAAATTCCAGTACCAACGGATCCAGTGCGGGCTCTTCATCTTCTGCGGGGGAAACCGGTGCTATTGTTGTCTGTGCCGCGGTTGCCGTTGCCTGTGCTGCTATGTTCTGCGCCACAATCGGCGTTGCCTGGGCTGCTGCGGGTTGGGACGCGGTCACCGTTGTCTGCGTTGATACGGGGTGCTCCACACCTGCTGCCTCCGTCTCACGAATCTGTCTGTCCGCATCCGTTCCCTGTAATTCAAACCGAAAACGCTGTGTCACCTCAGGGTATCTCTGACGATCCACTTCTCCGGTAAACATGACAAGGGGCCTTGCATAGGTCTTGAAATCTCCATACAAAGCCTGATAAATCACCAGCTGTTCTCCGGTCTCTGAATGTTCCGCAATCGTTACGACCTGATACAGATTGCCCTTAAAATGCTTATATATCTCATGTGGTTTGGGAATAAATGTCATCTGTCGTTCTCCTTTCCCATCGCCTCGTTTACTGTGGCATATGGTATCAGTATACCCCTTATTTCCAAAAAAGTCATGTAAATAGTCTCTAAAAATCTGTTAGCAGATATTCATAAGAGACCGAATAATTGCCGCCTGCGTTGCAGGCCCGTGCCAGTTCTGCGCTCAATGCTCCCCGTTCCGTCTCACTCATGCTGTTGATCTTCTTATGATGAATGGTAAACGTATAATCCGGACTGCCGTCTTCTTCCAGTGCATAGGTCAGCGTCACGCCGCTGTTGCGATAACCGTTCTCATTCAGATACTGCTTCATATCGCTCATCAGCTGCTGTTCCTGTATCCGGTTCTCCATGCGCTGCGTCTCATCCCGGCTCTCGCTCTTCACGGTTGCGCCGATACATAATACAATGATCAGAATAAGTACTGCGGTAGTACTGTAAAATGCCACATTGGAAACGAACTGTCTTCTCATAACCCATACCTCTTTTTCTGCTTTTTGTGCTCAGGGTTCTGTCGGAAATCTTATTTTCCCGTCCTGACAGGTATAGATTACACTTTTTCAAGTCCAATAAAACTCTCTTATTTAAAATATTCGGCACCTGCTGCCTCTACCGCTGCTTTCAGCCCCAGTGCGGACATTCTGGTGGCACCGTTGCCCCAGATGATCATCTGTTCCAGTGCATCGGAGGTTGCCACCGTCACCCGGTATTTCTGCGGCTTCGCCCCCAGCTGATGGGTCGTGCGCTCGATATACTGGTCTGCAGTCTCTGCTTCTTTTGTATAGACTACTTCTATATTATGATATTTCATGGTGGAGCCGGGATTGTCCTTCACCTTGTAGGCATCGTAGACCAGGATCAGGCGACAGCCCTGATATCCCTGATAGTTACACAGAATATCCATCAGTTTGTCCCTGGCACTGTCCAGATTGATCTTCGCCAGCTCCCGCAGCTCCGGCCAGGCAAAAATAATGTTATAACCGTCCACCAGAAGGTATTCCTCCGGTTTTTCCTGCGGTACGACCTTCCGCATACCAGTGTCACCGGCACTTCCCGCCAAGCTGCCCGTATAACTGCCACGGTTTCCGGAAGAAGTATGGTATCTGCGGAATCTGTGGGGATCCTCCGCCTTTTTCCCATAAGTCTGGCGGAAGATCTCTTCGATCTCTTCCTGAGAAATAATCCGTTCTACACCACCCCCGGTCTGACGAATAGCGCCCTGCTTCCTGTTTACTGCCTGCAGTCCCGCATCCGAAATGCCGTCCGCATCTTTGGTTCCTTCCTTCTCCGGCTTCCAGTTGCTCTCCACATGGGCATATTCTGGCACCTGGTCCCAGGACACCTGAAAACCGGCACCATGAGCGCAAAATACCGATCCGGTGGGGTTGACCACATCCGCTTCCGGATCATAGCCGATCTCTGCCATTACCTCCTCCGGATTATGGCAGGGTTCATATCCCTTCAGTGTGCAGGACAAACGCCCATGACCTTTGGTATAAGATGCCACCTCTTTTCCATAATCTCCCATGGAAGCCACGGGAACACTTCCCGTCAGCACACTGTTATTGCCTTCTGTCTCCGGTGCTTCAAAGCTTCCGTTCATCCTCGTGATATCCGACATGGCTCTGCCAAGGTTCTCCGTAGGCACCTCCAGTCGGAAGGAAAACCATGGTTCTAAGAGAATGCTCTTTCCGCTGCGCATTCCCTGACGTACTGCACGGTAAGTGGCCTGTCGGAAATCTCCGCCCTCTGTATGTTTGGTGTGGGCTTTTCCGGCAATCAGCAATATCCGCAGATCCGTGAGTTCGGAGCCGGTCAGCACACCCACATGACGTTTTTCCTCCAGATGCGTCAGGATCAGCCGCTGCCAGTTACGGTCCAGCATGTCCTCGCTGCACAGAGAGGCAAATTGCAATCCACTGCCCCGCTCCCCGGGCTCCAGCAACAGATGTACCTCCGCATAATGACGCAGGGGTTCAAAATGCCCGATGCCTTCCACCGGCTCCGCCAGAGTCTCCTTGTATACAATGCTTCCCGCATCGAATTCCACTTCCAGACCGAAGCGCTCCCACAGGATATTTTTGAGGATTTCCATCTGCACCTGTCCCATGACCTGCATATGGATTTCCCTGTTTTCCTCCTGCCACAACACATGCAGCTGCGGTTCTTCCTCTTCCAGCTGGCGTAGTTTCCCCAGTGCCACGACAGGATCCACCTCCGGAGGGAGCAGTAGTCTGTAAGTCAGCACCGGTTCCAGTATCGGCGTGGAGTTCTCGCTTTCATAGCCCAGTCCCTGCCCGGCGAAAGTCTTCGTAAGTCCCGTGACCGCACAGACCTCACCGGCTTTCACCGTATCCACTGCCTCATAGCTTCCGCCATTATACAGACGCAACTGGTCGCATTTTTCCTCCCAGATTTCCTCTCCTGCACCGCTTCTGCTGTTTCCCACCGGCATTTTAACCCGCAGACTTCCTCCGGTGACCTTCAAATACGACAATCTGATTCCTGCGTTATCCCTGCCGATCTTATAAACCCGGGCTCCGAATTCCTCCGGATATTCCGGCTGGGGCAGATACGCATTCAATCCGTCTAACAGCTCTGTAATTCCCCATTGTTTCAAGGCGGAGCCGAAAAAGCAGGGGAACAGCTTACGCTCCGCCACAGTGTCCGATATGTTTTCCGCCGACAGTTCTCCGGTTTCCAGATATTCTTCCATCAAGGCTTCACTACACATGGCCGCGTGTTCCAGCTCTGTTTCCCGTTCTCCTTCATTGTCCCCAGGCTGCAGCAGTTTTCCCACGGATGTAATATTGCTATCCAGCTTTTTCTGTAGCTCCGTCAGTACTTTTTCCGGATCCGTCCCCGGTTGATCCATCTTGTTTACAAATAAAAATACCGGCACTTCATATCTTTTTAACAGCCGCCACAGCGTATGTACATCTCCTTGCACTCCATCGCTTCCGTCGATGACCAGAACCGCCGCATCCAGTACCTGCAGCGTCCGTTCCATTTCCGCAGAGAAATCCACATGTCCCGGGGTGTCTAACAGTGTGATATCCACATCTTTCCACCGGATTCTCGCCTGTTTGGAGAAAATGGTGATTCCTCTTTTCCGTTCCATGTCCCCGTTATCCAGAAAAGCATCTCCGTGATCCACTCTTCCGGCCTTTTCTATGACACCACAGGCACATAAAAGGCTTTCTGCCAATGTTGTCTTCCCGGCATCCACATGTGCCAGGATCCCAACGATACTTTTTTTCATGCTTATCCTATCCTTCCAATGCCAGCATCATCCTGCAGGCACGCATAAAACGTTTTTTCTATTATAAAGAATACTATATCCATGAGCATTTTCCAACTGTTTTGTATTTCCAGATACCGTTTGCAAATCCGGTGGACAGTAGGATATAATGTAATGAGCCTCAAGGAAAAACAAGCGGCTGCGAAGCAGACATTTGTTTTTCTGGGCTCATTAGCGAACGAATATCCTGCGAAGCAGGATGTAGAGCGCGATAGCGCGGATTCGTGAGCTCATGATATAATGAGCGCAAGAGAGCCCACATGCTTGCATGATTGGTGAACGGCGAAGTTGATCATGATAGTTGCGAAGCAACGTTAAGCACCGAAGGTGCGAATCATGATATAATGAAGCAAAATCACTTGCGTGCAAGTGTGATTTTGCGAAATGCATTGAGTGAGCTGTGCTCACGATATAATGAAATGTAAGATTCAGGAGGCACTATGATCAAACTTATTGCAACCGATATTGACGGCACGCTATTGAAGGACGGCACTCTGATGCTGGATCCTGAATACATGACCGTCATTGAAAAGCTGATTGCAAAAGGCATCCGTTTCGTTGCCTGTTCCGGCAGACAATTTATCAGTGAACGGAAGCTTTTTGCTCCCATCCGCGACAAGCTCCTCTATATCACCGACGGCGGTACCGTGGTCCGCACACCGAAGGAAATTTTAAAGGTGCATACCTTACCCAAAGAGATCTGGCACGGCATGTGTGAGACAGTCCGGAATGAATTACCGGACTGCGATTATTTTATTGCCACACCGGATTATTGTCTGGCGGAAGATGCTGGAAGCCGGATGTTCCGGTGGCTTACGGATTCCTACGGATATGACATCCGGGAATCTGCCGATCTTATGAAAACGCCCGTGGACAATGTGATCAAGTTCACTGTATATCATCCTTCCGCCTGTGAAGAAATGTGTGCACCTGTCTTCACTCCCACCTGGCAGTCCCGGGCGAAGCTTGCTTCTGCCGGAAAAGAATGGGTGGACTGCAATCCCCTTGGGGTAAATAAGGGGTCTGCGATCCGTTTTCTCCAGGAATATTTGGGGATCGCGCCGGATGAGACCTGTACCTTTGGAGACAATCTGAACGACATCGAAATGCTGCAAAGCGCCGGAATGAGCTATGCTGTCTCCAATGCAAGAGAGGAAGTCATTGCCGCTGCAAGGGATACCTGTGCGCCCTATTGGGAAAACGGAGTGTTGCAGGTGTTGAAAACTTTTTTATAAATTCCCCGGGGCATTCCGAAAGTAAGCGCTTGACACTGTTGCGATAAAGCACTATAGTAAACAGGTAAATAGAATATCCGCTAGGGGAGCACATCGCTGAGATTGAAGTGCCGCCATCAAGGCTTCACTTCTAACCCTCACTACTTGAACCGGATAATACCGGCGTAAGGAAGCACTTTGTTCATACAGAGATTCTGTCTGTATGGATACGATGTTGTCCCTCCTCGCGCACACGAAGGAGGATTTTTTTATGTTGTACACTGCTGTTACCAATGACTGGGGAGAGACTACTTATATCCCCACTACCCTGGGAAATGTCCTGTTGGTGATCATTCTGGCCGCACTGTTGGCGGCCGCTGTTTTATTTGCCCGCATGCAGATGAAAAAGACTGCGGCAGCTCCCGCTTCTTCCGATGGTGATTCCAGGATGAAGCACGGCAAGCTCACCGTGAAGCAGCTGGCATTCTGTGCCATGGCCATTGCCCTGGGAACCGTTCTTTCCAATATCAAATTGTTCCATTTTCCTACCGGCGGCTCCATTACTTTGCTGTCCATGCTGGTGATCTGCCTGCCCGGCTACTGGTTCGGTCTGGGTGCCGGTATTGCCACAGGTGTAGCCTACGGTGTCCTGCAGCTGCTCATAGATCCCTATGTATTATATCCCCTGCAGCTGGTGGTAGACTATCTTCTTGCTTTCGGCGCTCTGGGACTGTCCGGTCTCTTCTCCAATGCGAAGCTAGGACTGATCAAGGGATATATTGCCGGGGTTCTTGGAAGATATGTGTTTGCCGTGATCTCCGGATGGATCTTCTTCGGCTACTATGCCTGGGAAGGCTGGGATCCCCTGCCTTACTCCCTCGCCTACAATGCTATCTATATCTTCTCTGAAGCAGCCATAACTCTGGTAATTTTAAGCGCTAAGCCGGTACGGAGTTTGTTTGCGAAATTGAAAGACATGGCTTTGAACGACTAAATAGAAAGTTAGTTAAATACATTGGCAAAATCCACGAACTCCCGGAGCATGCGATACACATGTCTCGAT
>ERZ773252.744-NODE-744-length-36116-cov-8.256454_pt1 | contig 36116 bp, 24 predicted proteins | sample MGYA00580517_ERZ773252 | MGnify/ENA primary metagenome ERZ773252 (study PRJEB29015, sample SAMEA2737766) | human gut metagenome | biome: human gut; feature: human-associated habitat; material: faeces | place: China | collected 2012 ...
AGTTAGTGAGGCCCTGGCCGTTTGGCCAGGGCCTCGTTTTGTTAGTCTTTTTGGGACGGGGCTTTTTGACTACTTTGAGGGTGCGCAGGCAGGGCGGCGAAAGTAGCTAAAAAAGCCCCGTCCCAAAAAGACTACCCGCGCCAAATGAGCTAGTTGAGGAGTTGGGCCATGGCGTTGACGAATTTTTGTACTTGGAGGGTGGGCTCGAGCGGGTAGTGCAAGAAGACCGGCACCTCGCGGCCGCATAGGAACGGCACGCCCACAAAGGCCGGGTGCACACCCGACCATGCGCCGCAGGTGAGCACCGCGTCGCCCTTTTCCTCGGCTTCGTTAAAGAGCGCAAAGTCGAAGCTATCCACGTCGATCACGTCCACGCCGCCGTCGGCCAAAAGGTCAATGCGCAGGCTGTCCATGGCGTCGTTGCCGTGGCGCAGTACGCGCAGACGCATACCCTCCAAGTCGGCGATCGAAATACGGTTCTTGCGTGCCAGCGGGCTCGTGCGCGGCAGGTCGATATAAAACGGCACGTTGACAATGCGGAGCTTTTGGCAGGCATCACCCCAGCGCGGGGTCGAAAAACTCGACTGCACCACATCCACCTCGCGCCCCAGACTGCGCATGACGGTCTCGCGCTCATCGTAAAGGTCCCCCACCGGCACAATCTCAAAACGCAAGCGCGGCTCCATGTCGTGCACCTGCGGCCACAGCGCGAGCGTGTGGCGCCCCGGGCACATCATCGATACGCCCAGGCGCACCGCACCGCCATCGCCCGCCGCTCGCCGGGCGCGGCGCAACGCATCCTCGGATTGGCGCATGATCGAGCGCGCGTCGTCCACCAACAGCGCGCCCGCCGGCGTCACCTTGACGCCCGAGTGCGAGCGCTCGAACAACGTGATGCCAAACTCGGCCTCGAACCCCGACACCTGTTTGACGAGCGCCGGGGTCGACACGCGCAGCTTTGCCGCGGCACGCGAGAAACTTCCCAGCTCCGCGGCGGCCGAAATAGCGTCAAGTCGTCGATCGTACACGTCAATCTCCCGTTTTCGCACGCGCGGGCCCACAGCGCCGCAGGGGGTCGTTTTCGCAGGTCACACGCTCAATTGAGAACAAACCTCAATGCACAGTGTAAACCTACGGTTAACGCCATTCTAACAAATATGCAATTCACCTGCGCGAACGCTAAGCATACGATAACCAGCGAAAACCACGTGGGTCGGTTAATGGGAGCGACCCACTGGGAGGCACAAGAAGGGAAGTTCCTATGAGCAATTGGCTTAAGCTCGAGGGCGATGTCTGCGCCGTGACCGGCGCACTCGGCGGCATGGGCGTCGAGATTTGCCGCGAGTTCGCCCGCAACGGCGCCAACGTCGTCCTGCTCGACCTAGACGAGGAAAAGGTCAAGGCCGCAGCCGCCGACCTCGCCGCCGAGTTTGGCATCCACGCCGAGGGCTACAAGATGAACGCCTGCAACGAGGGCGAGGTTCAGGCCGCCGTCGACGCCACCATCGCCGACTTCGGCCGCGTCGACGTCCTCGTCAACACCGCCGGCATCCTGCGCTTCGCAGCCATGGAAGACCTGCCGCTCTCCGACTGGAACGAGGTCATCAACGTCAACCTCACCGGCTACTTCATCACCTCGCAGCGCTTTGGTCGCGAGATGATCAAGGCCGGCCAGGGTCGCCTGGTGCACATTTCGACCGTTGCCAGCCACTCCCCCGAGACGTTCTCGGGCGTGTACAGCTCCACCAAGGCCGGCGTCAACATGATGTCCAAGATGCTCGCCGCCGAGTGGGGCCCCTACGGCGTCCGCTCCAACTGCGTCGAGCCTTGCTTCGTTAAGACCCCGATGTCGGCCAATTTCTACGCCGACCCCGAGGTCGAAAAGAGCCGCAGCCGCCTGATCGCCACGCGTCGCATCGGCGAGGTCAGCGATATCGCCAACGCCGTCATGTTCCTGGCGTCCAAGCGCTCGGACTTTACCACCGGCGACGCCATCAAGGTCGACGGCGGCTTCTCCAACATGATGGGCGACCTCACCGCCAAGCCCGGCGGCCGTCGCGCCTATGCCGACAACTATCTTAAGAACAAGGGTGTCGAGCTCTGGTCCGATGAGTCCGGCGTCGCAAAGCCGACTGACCAGTAAACAAGCCCGGTAGAAAGGGACGCGGGGCAAGCACCTAGGCGGCGTTTGCCCCTCCCCTCCCCCGTATCGATTAGAAAGAGTCCAATGGCTTCCACCAACTCCAACAAGGGTCGCGCCGTCGTGCTTTCCGCCGCGTGCGTCACCATGTTCTTCATCAGCTCCATCGCGCTGTATTCCGTTGTGAGCAAGAACCTACTCGCCGTCTATCCCGAGTGGTCCAGCGCTCTTACCTGGGCCTTCCCGGTCTTTCAGACCATCATGGCCGTGACGGGCATCTTCGCCGGCCGCATCTCCGATAAGATCGGCCCGCGCAACGTCGTGATCGCTGCCGCCGTGTGCTACGGCCTGGGCTGGTTCATGTCCGGCACCGTCACCGAGCCGTGGCAGTTCTACCTGTGGTTCTCGCTCGTCGCCGCCATCGGCAACGGCCTGGGCTACAACCCGGCACTCACCACCGGCCAAAAGTGGTTCATCGACAAGAAGGGTCTCGCCTCCGGCATCACCCTTGCCGCTTCGACCGCCGGCCCCGCCGTGCTATCCCCGGTACTCGCCTCGCTGCTCATCCCGAGCCTGGGCATCTTTGGCGCCCTCAAGGCGCTCGGCGTCATCTTCTTTGTGATGATTGCCGCCTCCGCCCTGTTCCTGAAGGCCCCCGAGGCCGGTTGGCTGCCCGAGGGCTTCGAGGCCCCCAAGGGCGGCGCGCACGCCGGCACCTTCGGTGACCTCACCCCGGGCGAGATGGTCAAGACCCCGCGCTTTTGGGTCCTCATCGTCACCTTCGCCTTTGCCGCCACCGCCGGCACCCTGCTTGTGGGCAAGGTTGCCTCCATCGCTGCCGTCCAGCTCTTCGCCGACCCCACGAGTGCCGCAGCCGTCGCCCTCGGCGGCGTGGTCGTCTCCGTCAACACCTGCGCCAACCTGGTCGGTCGCCTTTCCTTTGGCCAGATCATCGACAAGATCGGTGCCTACAAGTCGCTGCTCATCAGCCTTGTCGTCACCATCGTCGCGCTCGTCATCATGTCGATGAGCTTTACGCAGAGCATGTTCTTTGTGGCGCTCGCCCTGCTTGGCTTTAGCTTTGGCGCCCTGCTCGTCATCTACCCGCCGCTTACCGGTGGCGCCTTTGGCACCAGCAACATCGGTGTCAACTACGGCATCATGTTCTTGGGCTATGCCGCTTCTACCTGGATCAGCCAGCCCATCACCGCCGTGCTGTATCACGCCGAGGCCGGCAGCGCCGCCTACCAGCAGTCCTTCTACGGCGCCATCGTGATCGCCGCCATCGCCGTCGTACTCACCGTCTACATGATGGTCTCCGACAGCAAGAAGAAGTCCGCCTAGTTATACCAATGTGGCAAAGGGACAGTCCCTTTGCCACATTCGCCAGCCACCAGCATTAAGGAGTCGAAATGTCTGAGCTCAACCCCGTCCGCATTGCCGTCATCGGCGCCGGCGCCATGGGCCGCAACCACATCCGCTTTGTCACCGAGGAGCCCGAGGCCGAGCTCGTCGCCATCGCCGACGCCTTTGAGGGCGCCCGCGCCACGGCCGAGGCCGCCGGCGTGCCGTTCTTTACCGATCCCGCCCAGATGATGGACGAGGTCAAGCCCGAGGCCGTCATCATCGCCACCCCCAACGACCTGCACCTGGGCGTTGCCCGCGAGGCCATCAAGCGCAACATCGTGCCGCTGGTCGAAAAGCCGATCTCCAACGATCTCGAGGATGCCCAGGCCTTCGCCGCCGAGGCCGAGACCGCCGGCGTGCCCGTACTCGTGGGTCAGCACCGTCGCCACAACCCGTTTGTGAACAAGGCCAAGGAGATCATCGAGTCCGGCGAGCTGGGCAAGCTCACCGTGTCGAGCTTCCACTACATGATCTATAAGAACGACGAGTACTTCGACGTCGAGTGGCGCCGCAAGAAGGGTGCCGGCCCGATTCTGGTCAACCTGGTGCACGACGTCGACCTGCTCCGTTACCTGCTGGGCGAGCCCGTTGCCGTCCAGGGTATGCAGTCCAGCGCCGCCCGCGGTTTTGAGACCGAGGACTCCGCCGTGGTCAACGTCCGTTTTGCCGATGGCGCGCTCGCAAGCATGACCATCTCCGACGCCACCGCCAGCCCCTGGAACTGGGAGGCCACCGCTCGCGAGGATCCGCAGTACCGCCCCTTCGACGCCGACGCCTACTTTATCGGCGGCACTAAGGGCGCCCTGTCGCTGCCCCGCCTGCACCAGTTCTCCTACGACGGCGCCTCTAACTGGCACAAGCCGCTGCAGATGGAGATCCCGGCCGTGGACCCGGCGCTGCCGCACAAGATGCAGCTCAAGCACTTTGTGAAGGTCGTCCGCCGCGAGGTCGAGCCCGTCGTGACCCCCGCCGATAACGTCACGACGCTCACGCTGCTTAACGCTATCAAGGAGGCCGCCGAGACCGGCCAGCTCGTCGAGCTGTAACGCTTTAGGGCGGGCCGCGGCAGAAACCCCATGCCGAACCCTTCGGTCCGCCACCAACAAGCCCCTCTTCTTTGCCCCGCGAGCAGCCTCCTGCCCGCGGGGCTTTTTGCTACCTTGCCGACGATTTTTCTGGGGCGGGGGCCATTTTGCGCCTCAGCTTGGTTCGTTTGCCACGAAATGGGCCTATCTACTACGTTTAACTGATCATCCTTAGCCATGCCGAATTTCGAGAAATAAAAACCGCAGGTAGACTGGTTGCGTATTTTCGGAAAACCGGGGGATGGTCGACCCATACGGGTTAAACGTAGTAGATAGGCCGTTTTCGTGGCGCGGCCCCAAAACAGTCTTTTGGGACGGATGGTATCCTTGGTAGCCCTGTGCTGCAAACGCACCTTAAACGCAAGGAGTCCCATGGATCTTATCGCCCAGCTTGCCCGCGAGCTCAACCTTAAGGCCGCCAACATCGAGGCGGCCGTCAAGCTCATCGACGAGGGCAACACCATCCCCTTTATCTCGCGCTACCGCAAGGAAGCCACGGGCGGCATGGACGACGTCGCCCTGCGCGCACTCGACGAGCGCCTGTCCTACCTGCGCAATCTTGAACAGCGTAAAGAGGACGTCATTCTGCTCATCGACGCCCAGGGCAAACTTACGCCCGAGCTCGAACAGCAAATTCGCGAGGCCACGCAGCTCCAGCGTGTCGAGGACCTCTACAAGCCCTACCGCAAAAAGCGCATGACCCGCGCACAGAAGGCCCGCGAGGCAGGCCTGGAGCCACTTGCCAACATGGCCATCATGCAGGCCTCGGCCAAGGGCAGCGCGCTCGACGCCGCCGCGGCATACGTCAACGAGGAAGCCGGCTTCGACACGCCCGAAAAGGCGCTCGCCGGCGCGGCGGACATCGTGGCCGAGACGGTGGCCGAAGACCCCGAGAACGTCGCCGACCTGCGCGCCTTTACGCAAAACACCGCCGACATCGTCGTCGAGGCCACCGACCCCGCCGAAAAGACTCCCTACGAGCCCTACTACAACTATGATGAGCCGCTGCGCCGTATACCCAACCACCGCGTGCTGGCTATCGACCGCGGCGAGCGCGAGGGCAAGCTTCGCGTGCGCGTGAACGTCGACGGCGCTGCCGCCACAGCGCGCCTCAGCAGCCGTTGGCCCCGCCGCCAGGGCGTCTTCGCGCCCGTCTTCGATGCCGCCATCGCCGACGGTTACAAGCGCCTCATGGCCCCCTCGCTGGAGCGCGAGGCCCGCGCCAAACTCACCGTTCGCGCCCAGACCGAGGCCATCAACGTCTTTGCCAAGAATCTCGAGGGCCTGCTCTCGGCACGCCCCGTGCGCGGCGCCCGCGTGCTCGCGCTCGATCCGGGCTACCGCACCGGCTGCAAGGTCGCCGTCATGGACGAGACCGGCAAGCTGCTCGACCACGGCGTGGTCTATCCCACCAAGCCGCGCCACGACGTCGCCGGCACCAAGCGCGAGCTCGCCCGCCTCGTCAAGAAGGACGGCGTCAACACCATCGTCATCGGCAACGGCACCGCCAGCCGCGAGACCGAGGAAGTCGTCTCGGAGTTCATTGCCGAGCAGGCGCCTGGGCTGCGCTACACCATCGTCAACGAGGCCGGCGCATCGGTGTACTCCGCCTCCGAGCTCGCCAGCCAGGAATATCCCGACCTGGACGTCACCGTGCGCGGCGCCATGAGCCTGGGCCGCCGCCTGCAAGACCCGCTGGCAGAGCTCGTCAAGATTCCGCCCCAGTCCATCGGCGTCGGACAGTACCAGCACGACCTTGACCAGGCCGAGCTTTCGCGCACCCTGGGCCACGTGGTGGAGGACGTCGTCAACCGCGTGGGCGTCGACGTAAACACCGCGAGCGCGAGCCTGCTGGGATACGTATCGGGCATCACGCCGAGCGTAGCCAAGAACATCGTGGCCTACCGCGAGGAAAACGGCGCCTTTACCGATCGCCGCCAGCTCAAGTGTGTCCCCAAGCTGGGACCCAAGGCGTATCTCAACGCCGCGGGCTTTTTGCGCATCAGCGGCGGCAAGAACCCGCTCGACGCAACGAGCGTCCACCCCGAGAGCTACGAGGTGGCCACGGCCGTCCTGGAGCGTGCCGGCGTTGCGGCCAGTGAACTCAGCCGTGGCGGCGTGCCCGATATCGAGCGCCGCCTGGGCAGCATATCGACACTGGCAAGCGACCTGGACTGCGGTACTCTCACGCTCATCGACATCGTCAACGAGCTCAAGAAGCCCGGCCGCGACCCGCGCGACGACGCGCCCGAGGTGGTCTTTAGCCGCTCGGCGCTTTCCATCGACGACCTGGAACCCGGCATGGAGCTCAAGGGCACGGTGCGCAACGTCGTCGACTTTGGCGCCTTCGTCGACGTGGGCGTGCACCAGGACGGCCTCGTGCACATCTCCAAGCTGGCTAACCGCTTTGTCAAGCACCCGAGCGACGTGGTGCGCGTCGGCGACACGGTGAAAGTATGGGTAGAAAAGGTCGATCGCGACCGCAAGAAGATCTCGCTCACCATGGTGCAGGGGAAGTAAACCGTCAAAGCAAGGTACCCCCTGTAGCAACGTGCAAAATCGCGAGTATTCTGCAATTTCCGCCGCTCCGAACGCCCCTCAGAGACAATAACGTCAAAAACAGCCCCCGTTTTAGCGTCATCAGAGCCAAAACGGGGGCTGTTCCGTGCTTCAACCAGCTGGTAAAAGCCTTTACCTTGCTGAATACTCTCAATTTTGCACGGCGCAGGCGGGGGTACCTTTGTCCACGGCAGGATATGGAAGCCTATCACCAACCTACTGGCAAGCTCGTGTCGGCAGCCCCGGCCTTTCCTTTGCCTAGCGCGACCCTCGCGAGGCGCGTGAGCGATAGGGAAAGGAAAGGCCGGGGCGAGCAGTCCGCGGCGCAGCCAGTGTTCGCGTTACGGCAGGATATGGAAACCGAGCGCCGCGATATCCTTGGCAAAGCCGCGCACGGTGTCGAGCGAGACCTCGTACGGGTCGCGACCGATGTTCTTGCGCTTGGCCAGGATGCTGTTGGGCACCGTAATGATCTGGCAACCGCATCCTTCCGCCTGGTAGATATTGATAAGCTCACGCGTGGACGCCCACAGGACCTCGCAGTTGGACTTGGCGGCGGCCTTCTTGACCGATTCCGTCATAAACGGAATGGGGTCGACGCCGGTATCGGCGATGCGTCCGGCAAAGAGCGAGATGATGGACGGCGTCTCGGCGTCAACGGCGTCGACCATCTCATCGACCTGCGTAGGCGTAAAGATGGTGGTGACGTTGACCTTGATGCCGTCGGTCGAAAGCTTGCGGACCAGCTCGGCGGTGGACTCGCCCTTGGTGGTCACGCACGGAATCTTGACGTAGACGTTCTCGGCCCAGGTAGCGATCTCGCGGGCCTCGATCTCCATGGTCTCGACGTCGTCGGCAAAGACCTCAAACGACACGGACACATCGGTGATGTGGGCCAGGACCTCCTTGGCAAACGCGCGGTAATCCGTCACGCCGCCCTTTTTCATAAGGGACGGGTTGGTCGTGAAACCCTGAACGTTGCCGTTCTCGTACATGTCGAGCATGCCCTCGAGGTTTGCACCGTCAGCGAACACCTTGATTGCCATCTGCCTGATTCCTTTCGTTAGCATACGGCCGATAAACTGCTAAACACTTTACCTACGTTTATCAAGGCGTGAGCTGCGGTTTTTTATCTTCTCGGCGAACGGTATAAACACCTCAGTGTTTGGATTGATAAATCGATTGAGCATGCAAAAGCAAAGAGTCGCAGTTTGAGCAAACGTCAGAACGCGGGATTCATTAGATGAGGCCAAAATGTTGCATCGCGGTGACGGTGCCGTCGTGTGCGACATCGTCGGTCACGTAGTCGGCGACCGCCTTGACCTCGGGCATGGCGTTGCCCATGGCCACGGCCGTCTCGACGGCAGCGAGCATGCCCAGGTCGTTGCCCGAATCGCCAAAGCCAAAAGTGCGCGCATTTCCCTCGCGGCCCAGGTACGCCAGCGCTCGCGCCACGCCCACACCTTTGTCAATGCCCTTGGGGCTCAGCTCGCGGTTCTGACCACCGGTGTTGCACAGCTCAAACTCGCGCTCGATAAAGCCGTCATCGTTGGCTACGCGAGCCAGGTCGCACGCGTTAATGCACACCTTGCCTACGCGCAAATGCCCATCGACGCGCATCTGATCAACGCCATGCACCACGCCGGCGCCTAGCAGAAATGACTGTTCGACACCAACTGGCTCAAGTGAATAGGTGGCACCGTTCGTCTCGAACAACGCCTCGCCGCCCGCCACAGTAATGCGACGCGCGAGCTCCTCAACAATGTCTTCGTCAAAGCACTCCTCATGCACCACGCGGCCCTCGACCTCGAGCGTAGCGCCTGCCATGGCCACGACGCCCGCGGGGTCGAGCGCACGCAGGCTATCGGCGATAAGCCACAGGGGGCGACCCGTGCAGATAAATGCCTTGTGCCCCACATCGCGCAGTGCACGGAACGCCTCAGCCACCGTCTGCGAGGGACGAACCGCCGTAAAGTCCTTATCGGTCATATCGTCGGGATCGAACGACGTCAGCGTGCCGTCCACGTCAAAAAAGAGCACAGCGGATTCGGGGCACGCATCAATCATATGGGTTCCTTTCGAGGATAAGGGCAAACGAAGCATCCATCATATAATGGAGCGACGCAATCAGAGAGGTCACCCATGGAATTTTACGCAAGCTGCCCCGAGGGCTTTGAGTCCGCACTCGCCGATGAGCTTAAACACCTCGGGCTTTCGCATGTCCGCCGCCTGAAGGGCCGCGCTACGTTTGAGGGCGAGCTCGAAGAAGGCTACCGCGCCTGTCTGTGGTCGCGCCTGGCCAGCCGCGTGTTTGTGGTGCTTGGGCGCTTTGAGGCGCAGGATGCCGATGAACTGTACAACAGCGTTTACGACATCGCCTGGGAGACCATCATCCGCCCCGGTGCCACCATCGCCATCACCGCCCGCGGCGTGACCGAGCAGCTGCGCAACACGCGCTTCTCGGCCCTGCGCGCCAAGGACGCACTGTGCGACCGTCTGGCCGAGACCACGGGCCGTCGCGCCGATGTCGATGCCATCGATCCCGACGTTCACCTGCTGCTTTCGCTGCGTCAGCGCCGCGCGAGCATCAGCCTGGACCTTTCGGGCGACCCACTGTTCAAGCGCCTGCCGCCCGCCGCGACCCGCGCCGGCGAGGGCACACACGTGCTGCGCCCCGACTACGCCGCCCTGGTGCTGGCGCAGGTCGGCTGGACCGCGCTGTGCGAGCGCGAGTTGACGGCCGATGACTACGAGAACGAGGCTCTGCCTACGCTGATCGATGCCTCGTGCGCCGGTGGCGGCCTGCTGCTGGAGGCCGTGAACATTCTGACCGACCGCGCCCCGGGCGCCGCACGCGAGCGCTGGGGCTTTGAGGACTGGCAGCTGCATGACGCTGCCCTGTGGGAGCAGCTGCGTGCCGAAGCGCGCGAGCGCGAGGCGGCGGCGCGCGAACGCCAGGCGCGCATCGTTGCCGTAGACATTGACCCTGCCGCCCGCAAGACCGCTGAGCGCATGGTCAAGTGTGCCGGCTACAAGCGCTTTGTCGATTTTTGCGCCGCCAAGTCCGCCACCGTGCTGGACCACGCAGGTGCCGTTGCCGGTGCCGCCCTGGTCGCGGACACGACCGAGACCCCGCTTTCGCTCATGCACGATGCCATGACGTTGGTCGGCGAGCTGCGCCGCGCGCCCGAGCTCGCTTCGGCACCGGTCGCCGCACTCACCCGCGATGGCCTTATGGCCCGTGCGCTCCATGCCGAGCCCGCGCGCTCCATCGCCGTCATGCCCAATAACGAGGAGGCGGCTCTTGAGGCTTGGCCCTCGCTCGACCACGCCGCCGCGGCATTCGAAGCTGCGACCAGCGCAGATGCCGAGGAGCAGACCGCAGATGCCCAAGGCGAAGCCGCCGACACCCTCATGCCCGAGCCTGCCGCCACTATCGATTTGGGCGACGGCAAGCCGCTGCCCGTGCTCATTCCCGAGTCCGAGCAGTTCGCCAACCGCCTGCGCAAGAACGCCCGCCTGCGTCGCAAATGGGCAAAGCGCGAGGGCGTGAGCTGCTACCGCGTCTACGATGCCGACCTGCCCGACTACTCCGCCGCCATCGACCTGTACGAGGGCTGCCCGCAGACGCCGGGCCGCTGGCTCGTCATCGCCGAATATGCCGCACCCAAGACCATCGATCCTGCGCTGGCCCAGGCCCGCATGCTCGACATCTTGGCCATCGCGCCGCGCATCCTGGATGTTCCGGCCGAGCACGTGCACGCCAAGGCCCGCATGCGTTCGCGCGGCGGCTCGCAGTACGGTAAGCAGGGCGCCGGCAAGGGCGGCTCGGGCGAGCGCGCCAACATCGCGCGCCGTCGTCTGCCGCTCATCGAAGAGGGCGGACTCACCTTTGCCGTCAACTTTGACGACTATTTGGATGTGGGCATCTTCCTGGATCATCGCGTCACGCGCAACCTGGTGCGCGAGCACGCCAAGCAGGCGCGCCGCTTCCTCAACCTGTTCGCCTATACCGGCACCGCCACCTGCTATGCGGCAGACGGCGGCGTCGAGGAGACCGTGACGGTCGACCTCTCCAACACCTACCTGGACTGGGCCAAGCGCAATATGCGCCAGAACGGCTTTGTGGGGCCTCAGCATCATTTTGTGCGCGACGACGTGCTCGCCTGGATTCGCGACCAGCGCCAGACGCGCAACCGCTGGGACCTGATCTTTGTCGACCCGCCCACGTTCTCGAACTCGTCCAAGATGGGCCGCCGCACCTGGGATGTCCAGCGCGACCATATTGAGCTGTTGGCCGGCGTATCTCGCCTGCTCGCACAGGGCGGCCATGCCATCTTTAGCTGCAACCTGCGCGGCTTCCGCCCCGAGACGCGCAAGCTCGCCCGCGCGGGCGTAGTGCTGGAGGACATTACGGCACAGACCATCCCCGAGGACTTCGCGCGCAACCAGAAGGTGCACCACTGCTATATCGTGCGCCGCCTGTCCATCGAGGACGCCATGGCCGAAGTCGGCTTTAGCGCCGAAGAGATCGCAGAGCGAACCGAGGAGCTGCGCAACCCCGAAGCCCGCAAGCCCCGTGCGGCAGTACCCACGCACGCGCAGGCCGGCCATGGCAAGCCCAACTTTGCCGGCAAGCCCTCCCCCGCCGGCAAACCTAAAAAGAAGAAGTTCTACGCCAGCAAGCCCAAGGGCAAATAACAAAGTTGCGGTGGAATGCGGACTGTTTTGCCTGGAATTAGGCAAATTTAGACCGTATTTCACCGCAACTCATATTGGGATGGCGGATGCCGACCTATCCCTGGATGACCAATCGGTAACCAATACCCACGTGCGTCTGGATATAGCGCGGATGCGCGGGGTCGGACTCGATCTTCTTACGCAACGTGCCCATAAAGACGCGCAGACTCGCCAGGTCGCTCTTGGTCGCCGTACCCCAAATCTCGTGCAAAATAAACTGGTGCGTGAGCACCTTGTCGGCATTATGGGCCAGCAGGCACAGCAGTTTGTACTCGATCGGCGTCAGATGCAGTTCCTCGCCATCCATCGTGGCGATGCCGGCATCAAAATCGATATGCAGCTCACCGGTATCGAACGAGCCCTCGGAGACAACGCCGCCCGTCTGCGCATACGAAAGGCGCCTGAGCGTCGTGCGAATGCGCGCGAGCAGCTCCTCGACCGAAAACGGCTTGGTCAGATAGTCGTCGGCGCCGGCATCGAGCGCGCGGATCTTGTCCGCGTCCTCGCTGCGCGCCGAAACCACGATGATCGGCATGCCCGACCACGCGCGCACCGACTCCACCACCTTGACGCCGTCCATATCGGGCAGGCCCAGATCGAGCAGCACAATGCTCGGCGCCTGCGACGAAGCGGCGGCGATGGCGGCGTGGGCGGTCTCCACAGCCATATGGCGCAAACCGTGCGCCTCGAGCGCGGCGACGATAAGGTTGCGGACGGCGGGATCGTCCTCAACGACCAAGATGAGCGGTTTCACGGCAGAGTTCGGCACAGCGCTACTCCTTATCAAACGAAACGTCGGCGGCGGGAAGCTCAATCGTAAAGACCGAACCGTGCGGGTCCGCCGCGGTAACCTCTATGCTACCGCCATGTGCCAGCGCAATGGAGCGGCAGAGCGAAAGCCCCAAGCCCACACTGCGGCAGCTGTCGGCCAGGCCATGGTTGGCGGTGTAGAACGACTCAAAGATCCGCTCGCGGTCCTCGGGCGCGATGCCCGGGCCGTCATCGGCCACCGAGCACGCCACGTATCCATCATGGACGCCAATCGAGATCACGATATGCGAGCCCGCAGGCGTATAGGCGATGGCGTTGTTCACCAGATTGACCACCAGCTGCACCATCAGGCGCGCGTCGACGTTGACGAGCGCCGGCTCATCGCACGCCACCACCTTAAGGTCGTGCTCGCGCACGGCCGGGTTCACGTGGCGCAGCGCCTCCTCGACGATATCGTCCATGAGCTCGAGCGTGGTCGACAGGCGCATACCGCCACCCTCGAGCTTGGTGATGGCGAGCAGATTCTCGACAGTGGCGTTGAGCCATTGTGCATCCGAGCGAATGGATAGGAGCATGCCGCGGCGCGTCTGGTCGTCGAGCACGGCCGTACCGGTCGAACCCTGGTCGAGCAGCACGTCGGCGTTACCCGAAATACTGGTAAGCGGCGTACGCAGATCGTGCGAGATGGAGCGCAGCAAATTGGCACGCAGCTGCTCGTTTTTAGCGAGCACAGCCGCCTCCTCGCGGGCCTCCATGGCGCGGGCGCGATCGAGCGCCAGCTCGCCTTCGCTCACGATGGCATCGGCAAGCGTCCGCTCCTCGGGCGTCAGCGCATCGGGCTCGGCGACAATGGCGAACACCCCCACCACCGAGGCGGGATCGCCCGCGCGCACCATGGTGTCGCCCGAGCGCACGGTCAGGTATATGCCGTAGAACGCCGAGGCGCCATAGGTGGCATCGAGCGGCGTTCCCACATAGGCGGACGCCGAGAGCCGCGGCGGCATCTGCGGCGCCAGCTGGTGTACCGGCGCGGCATCGCCCACAGCCGTGTACGTCGTGCGCGGCAGCAGGTCATCGTTATCGGCATCGGCGCTATACCACACGACCGGACAGTCCGAAAGACGCGCCAGCTGCGTTGCCATAGCGTGCACAATCTGTTGCTGATCGCCACACCGCTGCAGCATGCGGTTGGTCTCGAGCACCATCTGCGTGCGACGGTCGCTGGCGGCAGCCTGCGCCAAGGCGCGGCGCAGGGCCAGCGCGATCGAGCTCGATACGAGCGAGACCGCAAACATGATAAAGAACATGCCGGGATAGACGCGGTCGATAAACGACAGCGCGTAGCGCGGGTCGACAAACAAGAAGTTGTAGAGCGCCACGGCGGCAGCCGAGCTCAGCAGGCAGTACAGGCGGCTCCAGGTAAAGAAAGCGCACAGCTGCACGGCAAACACATAGACGATCATGATGCTCGGCGCGAGCCCCGGATGGTCGAGCAGCGCGCCCACAATCGTCGCCGCGGCTAGCAGCCCCGCCGATACGCAGGCGTCATACAGAGGACTGCGACGCGTCAGCGTTGTACGCCGCCACCAAAAGTTCTCGGCAATATCGCCGTCCGCACGGACGTCCATCAGCGCCCCGCCCCTCTCTCAAAAACAAAAACCACCACAAAGGGGACAGGCACCTTTGTGGTGGTTTCCCCTTGTGGTGGTTCCAAGTGCATAGCCTTTGCAGCCTGCGGTCGTTAGACAAACAGCGCGTGCGCGAGCAGTGCGCACACGCACGCCGCGACAAACACCAGCGCCACGACCGAAATCACGCGATCGGCCATGTCCATGTTGGCCCGATTCGTAAAGAACCGATCTTCGGCGGCATCGGCGCGTGCCTCGCGCACCACTTCGGCAACCACCTCGCGGCCATCAAGCATCTTTGCATCCATGTTTGCCTCCCCGGCCCCAATCTTGTCCATCGAAAACCAACTCCGTGCAACCTGTCGGCGCCTACGGGCGCTCGTCGGGAGCCAGACGCTGCATCTTGCTCACGGCCTTAAACTTGGTGAACAGCGGCACGTACTCAAAGCTCACGTTGGAGTTCTCCAGGCCGTACCAGCGCGCAGGCGTGCCGGCGGCGCGGCGGATGATGTACTTGAGCGTGATGGCCGTACGCTCGCTGGGCTCCACGTCGCTTTCGGGCGCCAGCAGCTTGCGGATCATGACGAACTTAAACGTACCGATGTTGCCCGGGTCCTTGTAGACCGAGTAGTCATGCGTCTGCGCCGGCAGCTCGCCGCTGGCAGCCAGATCCTGAACAACCTGACGCAGGTAAGCATTGACGCGCTGGTTGATCTTGTAGCCCAGATACAGATGCACACGGAACACGTAGTCGGTGCCGAACGTCTCGACCGAGTAGGCAAAGGTATGCGGCTCCTCCATGGTCTCGACATTCACGAACCACCAGGCACGAGCGCGCTTGGGGTGCTTATCCAAAATCGAGTAGACGATATCGCGGTCGATATAGTCGGTGTTGGTGTCCTTGGTCAGGTACACGATGTTGTCGCTCATGAGCTCGTAGCGATCGTCGTCGCGCAGGCGTTTGAGCTGCGGCAGATAGCTGCGCAGCGGCAGCAGCGTAAACTGACGTTGCTCGACCGCCGTGCCGTTGTACCAGCACACCATAATGCCCATGATGAGTGCAGCCATAAGGATGGTGAAGTAGCCGCCGTGGAAGAACTTGGTGAGCGAGCTCACAAAGAAGAAACCCTCGAGCAAAAGGAAGAAGGCAGCAAAGATCCACGGCGCGACCTTGAGATTGCGCTCCACGTGCAGATAGAAGAAGAGCAGCATTGTCGTGCACATCATGGTCAGGGTAATGGCCAGGCCGTACGCGGCCTCCATGTGCGCCGAGTTCTGGAACAGCAGCACCACGACGACGCAGCCCACGAGCATGACGTTGTTGACCATGGGGATGTAGAGCTGGCCCTTGGTCTCGGCAGGATAGAAGACCTGCATATGCGGCATGAGGTCCAGGCGGCTGGCCTCGGACACCAGCGAGAATGCGCCGGTGATGAGCGCCTGCGAGGCGATGATGGCCGCGACGGTGGAAAGGCCGACGGCAAAGGGGCGCAGACCCGGGGCGAGCATCTGGTAGAAGGGGTTGAGGTCGGCGATACCCATGAGCTCCGGGTTGCCGGCGTTGTTGATAAGCCACGCGCCCTGGCCCATGTAGGACAGCAGCAGGCAGCACTTAACGAACGGCCAGGTGGCATAGATATTGCCGCGGCCCACATGGCCCATGTCGGAATAGAGCGCCTCGGCACCGGTGGTAGCGAGGAAGCAGCTGCCCAAAATCATGATGCCCGCATGGTTGTTGGGGCTCAGCAGAAAAGCGATGCCACGCAACGGGTTGAGGCACAGCAGCACCGCGGGATACTGGCAGACAAAGAACAGGCCCGTGCCGCCCAGGAACAAAAACCACAGCGTCATGATGGGACCGAAGGCGTGACCGATCTTGGCCGTGCCGATGCGCTGCACCAAGAAGAGCGCGATGATGATGGCAAGCGTGATGGCGACGACACGACCCTGGTCGTCACCGAGCACGGCATGGACCGCCGGGATGGTGCGCAGGCCCTCGATGGCCGTGGTGACGGTAACGGCAGGCGTCAGGATGCCGTCGGCGAGGAGCGCCGCGCCGCCCAGCATGGCGGGGATGATGAGCCACTTGCCGCAGCGCTTGACCAGGCTGTACAGGGCAAAGATGCCGCCCTCGCCGTGGTTGTCGGCGCGCAGCGAGATCAGCACGTACTTGACGGTCGTCAGCAGCGTGACCGTCCACACGACAAGGGAGAGCGCGCCGAGCACGAACTCCTGCGTGACGCTTCCGATGCCGCCGTTGCCGGCAACGAGCGCCTTGGTTACATACATGGGGCTGGTGCCGATATCGCCATACACCACGCCCAGCGTGACGAGCATCGCCGAGATGCTCACAGGAATCGCAGCGTGCGAGGCTACTTCCTTTGCCTTTTGTTCCATAAGCCGGTTTCCTCCCAATTTTAACGTTCGACGGGATTATATGTAATCAGCCCATATTTTAATGGCACCGTTTTCCCAGCTAGATAAACATTTATGCGGCCTTTAGGCCACCGCGGCGATATGGAATGTGACAAAGGGACTGTCCCTTTGTCACATCACCGCATTCGTTACTTGCCGAGCCAGTTTTTGAACCACCACTCCATGGAACGGCTCATCTCGGCCATAAAGGGGCTCGTGTGCTTGCGGGTGTAGATATCCACCACGCGCTCGCCTACCTCGCGGGCATGCGGACGGAACATCGCGTCCATCTCGGCCACCTGCGCGTCCATGGTCGTGGCGCCGGCGCGGCAGTAGCGCTCCTCGTGCACCAGGTTCACCACGGGGTGCGCGATTGCCGGGCGCTCCTTACGGGGCGTGCCGATGATGAGCATCGACAGCGGCATGGTATAGGGCGGCAGATCGAGCAGCTCGGCGACTTCCTCGGCATTCTCGACGATATCACCGATGTAGCAGCTCCCCAGCCCCAGGGCCTCGGCGGCAACCACGGCGTTTTGCGCGGCGATCACGGCATCCTGGGCCGCGATCGCAAAGTCGCCCAAACCCGGCGCGCGGCGGGGCGCCTTGCCCGTGCGCTCGACAAACTCGGGCTCAAAGCAGCCCACGTGCTCAAACAGATCGATCCACTTGGCATAATCGACCACAAATATAAGTGCCCAGGGCGCCTTGGCGATCATGGGCTGGTGATCGCACAGGTCGGCCAGACGATCCAGCGTAGCCTGCTCGCGAATGCTCACGATGGAATACATCATCATGGCGCCTGCCGACGGCGCGCGACTCGCCGCATGCAAAATCGCCGCCCGCTGCTCGTCGGTCACCGCTACGGGACGGTCACTGTCATCGCGCGCGAAGGCGCGCGTAGACGAACGGTGCTCCAAAATGTCCAGCACCGCGTTGCCCGTAGTCTCGACCGGATAGCCGCCCGCGTCCATGCCGGCACCCACGTCGCCCGCACTCGTCATACAAACCCGCTCGTTCATCGCCTCATCCTCGCCATTTCTTTAAGAAGCCTTTACGTTTCCGTGTAATTCCCGTCCATTATCGCGCAGGTCGCCACTACATTGCGCCACACCGCCACACGTGCGCGTTAATATGGCTGGTTGTTGTGCGCAGCCACCAATTGCAGCGCATATCTTGGTAACAATCGGGTAAATCCCCGCTTTCGTAGGTTTTAAGTTTGTGAGGAGTCTCAGCATGTTCGCTGCCGCCATCTCGCTCGTCGGTCTTGCGGCGACCGTCTACCTTGTCTTGCGCGAGGCCAAGGCCATTCGCGCACAGTCGGGCACCGTTGCCAAGGGCGCCATCGCCTGGAGCGTCGCCTTCGGCCTGTTCCAGCTCTTTTTGACTATTTGGGGCGCTATTGGCCTCGTCGCCCAAAACGAGCCGCTCGCCTTTGTGATGCTCATCCTGACCAATGCCATCCTTACCGGATGCGCCTGGGCCAGCATCGCCCGCGACCGCATCGCCCCGCGCGTCTTTGCGTTCGCCTCGGCCGACGCTCCCGCCCCCACTGGCAAGCTCGCCCGCCTGCGCGGCGCCTTTGTGGGCAAACCGCTCGTCGCCGCCGTCCTGTGCCTGCTGCTCGCCGGCGTCTTTGCGCTGCCGGGCATGGAGGTCTCGTCCAACCACGACTTTACCTGGGTCTACCCCCTGTGCATCCTGCTCGAGTGGGCCATCATCACCGTGCTCATGGTCGGCTTGTTCTTCCTATTCCAGCGCCACGGCGCAGCTCCCGCGGTCCTGGCCTTTGCCCTCTTTGTCCTGGGCATTGCCGAGTTCTTCGTCATCACGTTTAAATCCATGCCCATCCAGCCGGGCGACCTTTCGGCCATCTCCACCGCCGCCGCGGTCGCCGGCAACGGCTACACCTTCTCGATCTCGCTGTTCTGCGTGCTGTCCATGGGCTTTACCGCCATCGCCATGCTGCTGTGCGAGTACGCCGGCCTGGTGGCACCGCACCGTCAGAAGGGCGCCGCTAACGCCAAGCGCATGCTGCTCACCAACCTGCTCGTGGCGGTGCTGTGCCTGGGCGGCGTGACCGCGCATGTCACGCTCATCGACTACTACAACACCCTCGGCATCACCGTCTACACCTGGCGCCCGCTCGAGAGCTACTGGCGCGAGGGCTACCTGCCTGCCTTTATTAGTGCGGCACAGTCCATCAAGCCGCCCAAACCCGCCGACTACTCCGTCGACGATGCCAAGGCCACGCTCAAAAAGTACGCCAAGGCCTACGACAAGTCCGACGCGGCCAAGAGCGACGAGCGCGCCGCCGCAAAGGAGCAGTTCGACAGCGAGAAGCCCACGGTCATCGCCATCATGAACGAGACGTTCTCGGATCTGTCGATCTACCAGAACATGCGCGCCGGCTACGAGGGCCCGCAGTACTTTAAGAGCCTGTCCAACTGCCTCAGTCGCGGCAAGCTCTATGTGAGCGCCTACGGCGGCGGTACCGCCAATACCGAGTTTGAGTTTATGACCGGCAACTCCATGGCCAACCTGGGCTCGGGCGTGTACCCCTACACCATCTACAACATGGAAACGACTGGGAACCTGGCAGAGCAGTTCAAGTCGCTCGGATATTCCACCACGGCCATGCACCCCAACCACGCGACCAACTGGAACCGCGAGAACGTCTACAAGGACTTTGGCTTTGACCAGTTCCTGTCCATCAACGACTTCCAGGGAGCCGATACCCTGCGCGGCATGGTGACCGACCAGGCTACCTACGACAAGATTCTTGAGCTGCTCGACCAGAACGCCGATCCGCAGTTTATCTTCGACGTGACCATGCAGAACCACTCGGGCTACGACACGGGCCTGCTGCCGGTCGACAAGCAGATGCACCTGAACATCGACACGACCGACCTGGACGCCAAGACCGTCGAGGACGGCACGCTCTCCGATGTCGACGAGTATGTCTCGTGCATCGAGCAGTCCGACCAGGCGCTGCGCTACTTCCTTAACGCCTTAAGCAAGCTCGACCGCAAGGTGGTCGTGGTGTTCTGGGGCGACCACCAGCCGTTCTTCCCGTCCAAGTTCAACGATAAGTGGTTTACCGGCGAGGATGATGCCACGCACCAGGAGCGCTTGTGGCAGACCGACTACATCATCTGGGCCAACTACGACGTTGCCGGTTGCAACCAGACGAGTGAGGTCGACGACCTGTCCACCAACTATCTGTCCACCCAGCTCATGCAGCTGATCGGCGCACCGCTGACCGACTACCAGAAGGCGCATATGACATTGCGCGAGTCGCTGCCCGCCATCAACTCGGTCGGCTACGAGGACGCCAGCCTGCGCTGGGCGCTCTCCTCCAACGTCACCGGCGACGACGCCGTCGCCGCTGCTGCCACCAAGGCGCGCGAGGATTACGCCAAGATGCAGTATTACGAAATGTTCCGCGACGGCAAGAACGTCTACACCGAGCACTTCCAGACCGAGGCCAACGAGACCGACCCCAACCTGGCGCCGGGTACGACCAAGATCAAGTAGCGGGTCGCTCATAACTGAAACGTCTGTCCGGGCGGAGGCATATAAGGTTCCCTGCTCGGACAGTCCTGCGCAAGACGGAGGCCACATTAAGTGGCCTCCTTTGCGTGCGGAACTCGCGATGAACCTTATATGCCTCCGCCCGGACAGACGCCCTGTTGCTGGAACGCGGCTTGTCATGGGGGGGGGTACCCGCAACATATATAAGACGAAGGCCACGTCATGTGGCCTTCGTCTTGCGCAGGATTGTAGAGCAGGGAACTTCGTGTCCGCCGCCCGGGAGGGCGTTGCGTTTAGAAGATGGATCCAATGTGCTCTCCGTGCGAGCAGGACTGTAGAGCAGGAAACCTTATATTCCGCCGCCGGGTAGGCGAAGCATTTAGAAGATGAACCTAGCGCTTATCCCTCCGGGACAAAAGAAGCGCGGCTATAAAAGCGATGACGGCAAGCGCCAGCAACACCAAAAGCAAAGCGAGCGTGTTGTCGCCCGTTGCCGCCAGACCAAGCAAGCCGGGCTTCTTGCTGCCAGCAGGTTGTACGGGGATCTTCTCGCCATCGTCTTCGGCGGTGATTTCCCAGCGAATTGCCTTGCTTGCGTCGGCAAGCTCGTTGCCCACCGACGTCGGGACACTTAGTTGCAAATTGAGCACCGTGCTGCCATCGTTCGTAAACGTTGCGACCTGCGTGGGATAGGCGCACACACTGCCCGGCGTTCCCGTCTGGAGCCAACCGGCAGACGCATCGCCCACCGATGCCGTTAAGGTGATAGGCGACAACAGGCGTGCCGTCTCGCGATCGACAACGGCCCGCACAAACACGCGTACCTGGGACTTTACACCCGTGGCACGAACCTCAATCTGTTGCTCGCGCACATCGCCAGGCATTAGATCTTTAAAGGCTGGAAACAGATCGGGCTCCCCCAAGGCGCCCGTCTCCCCCGAGACCGTCAGCTGGCGCGCATTTCCGTCATAGACAATCGCGGGAGTATCGGCAAACGCGCGGGCAGGAACGGCGAGCGCGACCATGCAAAAAATGGCCGCGACCATGCAACGCAAGGAGCGCGCAACACCTTTGCGAATCGAGAACGCCATACTTACGCACCTCCATGCGGCGGCACCAGCACGCCATCCTCGACCTTGCAGCCCCATGCATCGTGCACGGCCTCATCGGGCGTCGCCTGGATCGCCTGAGTGGAGATATCCACGACAAGATTGCGACCTTCGGTTGCCTTGAGCTCGGTAACTCTATTTATGAGCACGCCGGTTTCCGCGCCGGGAGCGACGGGCGACGTCCAGTAATAGAACCCGTCGCTCGCCTTAACCCAGTTATCAGCCGAGTTCGCGCCCGGGGCATCAGCCACGCTCCACGCAATCTCGTAGTTCGAGCCAGCTTGCGGCTCTTCCCACAGGCGAGCACCGCTCGTCGCATCTTGCCAGTAGATATCCACTGCAGCACGAATATAGGCGGGCGCAGTACCCGTGTTCTGCGCCTTGACATCGCTTTTCACATTGCCGTTGAGCGTTTCCTGAACCAATGGCGTCACCGATCCGATGCCGAACTGGTTGACCAGCACGCCCGTAACCGAAAGCCAGGCCAGCGTGCCTGCCGTACCGGCCAGAAGGATAACCCCCACCAGCAAGGCGATGATGCGCTTGCGCTTGGACATGCTAATCCTCCTTCTTTGCTACGTTGTCGTTGCTCCAAACGTTATGGGCACGATCGCTGCCATCGATCCATTTGTCGTTCACACGCGTGTTCGTGCAGGTGAACGTGGCATCGTTCGCGCTCGATGCAGCGGAGATAGTCGCCTGCGCCTTATCGCCCGGCTGCTTGCCAGGGACGCCGATCTGGCTGCTGTAGCGCCATGCCCACGCTGAATCCTCCTCGACGGTGTAGATACCCGCCGGGACCGCAAGCTCGATAGCGCCGGAGTACCAGGCGGAACCGTCCTTCAGCTGCGCATCCGATGACACCGTTACCTCAACCGTGCGCTCCTCCAAGGCGTTGCCGTCCATGCCGGCCCGGGAAACCTTGAAGCGGAACGTCTTGCCCTTCGCCCAGCTATCCTGGGTTTGCTTGACGATCTTGAGCGTATGCGTAGCGGCGAAATCGAACACCGCATTGCCATCGCTCTGAGTGCCGTCGCCCGTGAGCTTGTAGTCCAAACGATTCGTCAGCTCAAACGAGCCCTCGCCTGAACCCGAACTGTAAAGCGAGACATACTTCCCGTTGACAGGCGCAGGAGTCTGGCCAGGAAGACCATAGCCCACGCGGTCAACGTGCACCGTCAGTTGCGTGCCCATGAAGGGCTTTGCAAAGCAAGCCTTGAACGGCGCCTTATCGCTCTTGTCATCTATCGTGTTCGCGGCATTGGGATCAAGCAACCACTTGAGCTGCCCGGTCACATTCTTAGGGCTCGCATCGTCCGATGTGTCGTTAGCGACGACCTTATACGTCACCGGATACAAATCCATGTTGGCTGTAACCGGTTTACCCTTGAAGTCGCTCCACGCCACAGCTTTGTCGCCATTAACCCACTGCCACTCCAAGAACAACTCCTTCAAGCTGCTATCCGCTCGCTCGCCCAGGAATGCGACGATTGCGGAGTAGGCTTCGGGATCGTAGGCCACTTCCTTTGGCTCCATGACGGGTTCACCCTTGTCGTCATAGACCGGGTTGCCGTTCTCGTCCATCTTGGGCACCTTAACTGTCTGAACAAAGCCGGCATTGCCATCCTGGCCACGCAGAACACTCGTATCGTTCGGGTCTACCGTAGCGGTGTAGATGACGTTGTCTTCGGTGTCGTGATAGCGCACTTTAAGCGGCGTCTTCTTGTACACCGCAGTGTAGGTCACGCTCTCAAAGGGCTCGCTGCCCTCGAGGGGATACTTCTCATCGTCAGTCATCAGGGTGTACTGCCCGTCATTGACATAATCGCGCGACCAGCCGACAAAGTCGTACTTGGTGCCGTCAGTGCCCTCAACCTCCTCGGCGGCCTTGACCTCAAGAGAAATCTGGTCGCCGGAATCAGTGCGGCCGAGGCTACGGACAAGATCGGGATTCGCAAGTTTAGAGTCAATGTTCGATTGAACGGTAACCAGGTTGGGACGGTAGACCGGGTACAGCTCCATGGGGGCCTTGACCACGGTAGAAGCACTCACCATACGGATGCCCTCTGACCAAGCGACATAGCCCTTGCCAGGTGCCGGCTCGGCTTCCGTCCAGCCCACGAAGACGTTGAACTTGCCTGTATCCGCATCGATAGTGCTGACGTCATAAGTAGGCTTCGGGATGCCGCCATTAAGGTTGCCGAGCATATCGTCTTGCTGAGCAACTTTGCCGTCCACATCCGTGGCATTGAGGTGGTACACAACCGCCAACGGCGAATAGTACGCCACGAATGTATAGGCTCCGCCAGGTTCCACCGGATAAGAGCAAGTACCATGCTCCACATCGTAGGGAAGCGTCTTGATCTCGCCGTTCGGAAGCTCGATCTCAACCTTCTGCAACTTATACAGCTCACCGCCTGCTTTATAAACCGGCGTCGTAACGTCAGGGGTCACCGTTGCCGTAGCAGGATTGGTGTCCGCGTTGATAACGGGAGCGATGTTGTAGCTAGGCACATTGACCTTGTCCGTACCCTCAAAACCTGCGCGATGCAGGTTGGTGGTGTAGCTGACGTCGTACTTTGCGTAGACGGGATAGGCATCCTGCCACTGGGTGACCTTGGACTCGTCGGTCGCCAGATACGGCTCTGCCTTATCCGGATCACTCGTCACATAGGAGTCGCCGGCGACGTCGTAGATATACTTCCAGACGTCAGAATCCTTCTGAACCTCGGCGGTCGAAATCCAGCCCAGGAACTTATAGCCCGGCACGGCCATGTCGGCATCGGTCGGGGAAGCTTCGAGGGTCAGGGGGCTCTCATACGATCCCTTCTCACCATCTTCTGGCTTTTCGGCCACTTTAACCGACTTATTAACATGCGGGTAGTAATACGTGAACGTCGGATCCGCCCCGTTCACCTTGGTCTGCAGCAAGTTACTCTCATAGCGCCGCGTGGCAGTCCTCACGACATTATCGCCCTTGTTGTAGAAATTAACGTCCGTGGTAATCATCGCGCGAACGTAGTACTTCTTATCTGTACGCACCATGCTCTCGATGGGATTTTTCACATATGTCCAATATTCACCATCGCGCTCAAGCGTCCAGAAATTCAGGCGATAGCGATCATTCACCGGTTTGACCGTTACGTTCAGCGAAGCCGAAGTCCAAGTATCGCTTAGCGTTGCAGCGCCTGGAAAATCGGTATCGGCATAGAGGTTTTTTAGAGTATCGGCTCCCGTATCGTTTTTAACGTTGTGCGAGTACGCGTTAAGGGGACTCACGACAAGGGTTTCCTTCGTGAAGCGCGTGCCACACGTTTCATAACTATCCTTTATACCGTGGTCAACATGCTCCGGGCCCCAGTGGACGACGTTTTCACGCACGAAGGTACTACCGACGTTTTCCTCAAAGGGCGTTTGATAGCGATTCCAAACGGAACAAAGTAGCTTGCTGTCCGTAAACTCATGGTTGGTATAAGCCCGAACGTAATAATCCACTCGGTACTCAAAGCGGGCGATGTAGGTATGCGGCGCGGTTAAATCGACATCGGCGGGGAGCGTATAGCTGGGGTCGCGGCTTACGCGCACCTCGAGCGGGGCATCCTCGGTTCCCTTGTTTTCATACCAACCCAGGAAACGATAGCCGTCGGGCAGCTGGCCCTCCTCGGATATAGCTTTACCGGATACGTCGAGCACCTGTACGGTATACGCGCTTGTGCCATCTTCTGCAGTCTCAACCTTAACGTCAGTTTTGCCCACACCGTCGCGCCGAGTCTGATCGTCGGTTGCATCCTGCTCATTGCCCTCAAACACCGTCATGATGTTCGACACATAGTCGGTGTACACCGGATAAAAATCGGTAGGGCCAAGCACAGTGATCTCGGTGCCGGCAGGATAGAACGCACCGGCGTTTTTTAACTCGGCAAGCTCAGGCGAGGTGATGGCCGCGTAACCGCCATGCATCCCGGCCTCGCCACTCGGCTGCGTCGTCCAACCGATAAAGGTGGCGCTGGCAGAAAGAGTGCCGCGGTCCGCAGGGGCAGCCGGCGTTAAACCGACGCCATAGCGGTACCAGTCCGTCGACTTGTCGTGCTCCTCGCCGCTCTGCCACGCGAGCGTCTCGCCCTTGACGTTATAGAACAGTACCTGCGCCTCGTACGAAGCAATAAACAGGTCGTTGCCCTTAAAGGCCTCGGCCCCCTTCGCGTTATCGGCGGTATAGCTCGACGTTATCTCGTGCGCTTCGTTCTTCTGGACCTGCTTGCCAGCCTTAACGGCATCGGCATCGGTCTTGCCGTTAAACCAGGCGTTATCGGCATCGATACGGTTCACATTGACTCCGGGCTCACGGAACCAGCCCATAAAGCGGTAGCCGCCGTTGGCCTCGGTCAAACCCTCTGGCTTTGCGGAGGTATCCTGCTTAAACGTTACCGATGTATCGCCCTGGGCCAGGCCTTGGGCCGTTCCCGCCAGCACGGCGCTCACGGCAAAGGCGTACGGATCCGAGGTCGCCTGGTCTTTGCCAAGTTTGGTCTTCTCGATTGTCGCGGTGCCCGCACCGGGAAAATCGATCGTCGCCTTAACGCTCTGGCCATGCACAGGAATATTCAGCTTGTAATCCATCGCCCACTCATTGAAGTGCGAGCCACCCAAGGCCCCGTTGTTAGCAGTCGAGCGCTTGGTGCCGGCACAAAAGTCGTAGTCGTGCTCTTCCCACAGCTCGCGCGTGGTGTAGCGCTCGTCATCCCATGGACCATAGCCATCACCCTTGGTGGTGTCATCGCCGCCAAACGAGGGGATTTTCTTTTTGGCAGGGTTGCCCTGGCTGTTGCCAGAAAGGCTCACGCTCGGCTTAAAGTAGCACTCGGTGACCGTGGCATCATCCTTGTTGGCACGCGCGGCAATGCCGCCCAGGTTCACATCGTTTTGAATGATGGGGATCACGGCGATGGGATTGTACTGACGCGAGCTCAAGTCACCCGCAAAATGGCTTCGAACGAGCTCGTTGCCCTTTTCGGTTAGAATACGACCCGCCAAGCCACCCGTCCACGCGCGCGTCACGGCGACGACGCCCACGTACGACGCGGCATAGCTGTAGCACTGCGCCGTCGAGAAGCAGTCGATAATCTTGGCCTCGCCCGCCATGCAGCCCACAAAACCCGAGGCGTACACGTTGTTGCCGCCCAGGGCGCCAATGGCCACGTCGTACTTATTGGTGACGTCGGTCATGCCCTTCTCGGCAATCGAGCCGTCGTCCTTACGCGTCGGCGTCACGCGACAGTACTCGATAGTCGAGTTCTTAACGTAGCCGGCAAACGCCGCCATATACAGACCCTCACCGCCGAGCGCCTGCACGCCCGAGGTCGTATTGTTGACGGCACGGCCGCCACGGACCTCGCAGTTGTAGAGGGTGCAGCCGTCGAGCTCGCCGGCGATGAGACCGCCCTCAAAGCCTGCGTTGGTAATGAGGTTGAGAGCATTGTTGGCGCAGGTCACGTGCAGCGTGCTCTCCATGACCATAACGTTTTCGAAACGCGTTTTGACGGCCTTGCCCACGATAATGCCACCGCGGAAGTCCGCCCACACGTTGGCGTCCTTGACCAGGAAGTTTTTGATGGTGGCGCCGTTGGTCTCGGCAAAAAATCCCGTATCGCGCTCGGGGTCAAAAGCGTCTTTATCGTAGTTCAGGCCCTCAACGGCGTGGTTTTGACCATCGAACACGCCCTTAAACGGATGCTCCTTGTTGCCAAACGACAGATGCTTAACGGTGTCTGCAACGATGGTTTTCATGTCGTCGCTGTCGAGCTCAATGTCGTTATCGAGATAAACGTGCCAGCCGGACGTATCGCGCTCGCGCGACAGCGCCACACACGACAAAAAGTCAGCCTCGTTTTTGATGTGGAATTCGATTTTGGCCTCGGGCACATCCTCGGCATGCACCACCGTTGGCAGCGCCATAACGCAGCAAAGGGCAATCGCTGCGACGGCAACCAGCCTGCTAAGCATACCCCGGTTCATATTCTTGATCTTCATAGGCTAGTTCGCCTCCGGCCAACCCACAACGTCAAGTACGTCGAGGGCGGTATCGCTTGTCTGCTGGTTTTTGGCCTGCACGGCCTGAACATCGATATCGAGCTTGAATGAGCCGCCGCGCGCGGCATCGTGGTAGTCGCCCACAAATCGCAGCGAGTCCATAAGGCTTTCCGTCATGGCGCCGGGGTCGAGCATGCCGCCACGCCCGGCCAATCCACGGTAGTAGTACCACCCATCGCCGCCGTCGATCCACGGGGACCCCTCGCCCGCGTCCACATGAAACGCAACGTTGCCCGAGGCATCCGCGCACGAGCCGTCGGGTGCCACTGACTTCATGCGCAGGCGCGCGCGAACGTACTCAGGCTGCGAGCCGACGTTCTCCACGCGCACAATGCGGCTGATGTCAGAACCCCCGGCTTTGGTGTCGGGATAGTCCCCGTGCTCGTTGGGCTCAAACGGAATCTCCTCGCCCTGCTCGTTTAGGGTGTATTCGCAGACTCGTACCTTCACGCTGCCAAACGATAGAACGTTGTTCGCCGGAACCATATCAACAGTAAAAGCCAGCGTGCCGCACAGGCACGCCAGGGCCAACAGCGCCATCGCGGCAAGCGCCAAGGTGCGTTTCTGATTGTCGGAAAGATTATTGAGCATTACGTTCGCCAGTCGTCGATAAAAAGGGGGACCGAGATCCCGACCCGAAAATGGGGATGGGGAGCGGGCCGGGATCTCGGTAGAGGGGGTGGGATTACTACAGGTCCTTAGCCCAATTCTTGGCAGCAGCCAAAGCAGACGCAGACGAACCCTCAGCGGTATTGTCTGCCGCGTAAATGAAGCAGTTGACATCCATCGTGGCAGAATTGGCGAAATCCTTTTGCTCGGTGTCCTTGGGCGTAGTCACCTGGCTGAACAGCTCGCCAGTCCACTTATCCTCATTCTTGCTGGCAATAAGCGGGGTAGCCTCGGTTCCTTCGCCAACATAAACGAAAAGGCCACCGAGATAATGAGTCGGCTCGCCCTCAACGGCGGTCGCATCAACGGCCTTCCAGCCAGAGTTAATGGTGAAGTAAGTCGTCTTGGAATGATCGGCCCCGGCAGACGCCGTCTTGTTGTTCACGAAGACGTACACATATGCATCCTCGGATCCCTTGCCGATACCGACATTAGGATTCTTGGGTACAGACACGCCAGGGGCGAGCTTAGAGTCCTTAACCCATTTGGTCTCGGTCAGGTTGCCGTTGACCTTATTGTTATCATCCGGAAGCGGCTGATTCGGATGGTCGGGATCGGTAGTGGGCTTGTTGATGCCCGCAGTGGTGAAGTTGTTGGTCAGGCTCGACTGCGCCGTCAGCCAGGCGTAGGTACCCACGCCGGCAGCCAGCACCAACAGCAGCAGGGCGGCAATGATGCCGTAGCGCTTTTTCTTCTTGTTTTCCATCGTTCTCTTCCTTTCGAGAATCGTCTTCCCCGGCAACGGCCCCTACCGCCGCCGACGTTTTTCCCTGCCGCTATGAACGCCGCTCCCTCGCATGCACGCGGGTATGCTTGCCCGCAGGCTCGTCGGGAACCATCCGATCGAGCACTATCGACGCCGTGATCAGCAGCGCCAGAACGGCCACCACAACAAGCAAACCGGGCATCGTCGTGCAATATGCGTTAACGAAGCCCAGGTAAGGGACACAAAAAGAAACAGTGCCGATAACACTCGAAAAAGGCGTGTGCTCGGCATCGTGCATGATGCTTCCGTCTGCATTTTTGTTCGCAATTCCCTGCGTGCCGATCATCTGCGCCACAGGGTCGATCTGATACACCTGGTGCGTCACCACGGCGCCGTCCGATCGGTAAAAGGTTGCATTGTCGCCCACGGCAATATCCGTTGGCTCAACCTGGCGGACAAACACCATGGAGCCAACGGGAAGCTCGGGTTCCATAGAGCCCGAAAGCACAGCAAAGGGCGTGTATCCAAATGCGCGAGGCACAAAAGAAACAACGGCAAGGGCTATGACAAGCGCGAACGCCAAGCTACTCAAAAGCGTAATAAATCGTTTGAGTCTACGCGCCGTCAAAGTGATAATTCATCCCCCTTGAGGACCTATTCGACCCATCCAAAGGTCAGCAAGTTTCAACAGGAACCGCAAGGCGCTTGAAAAGTGAGTCCGAAATAAGCCAATTTGGAATCTTTTCGTAATAAAAACATAGCGATGTGCTACATATTTTTCAATGTTTTATCGCTAAATGCTACTTATTTTGGCGTAAGTGGTCATTTATCCCCAAATTAGTCTGTTTTATCCAATACTTACGACTAACCCCCTACGCAACTTCCCCATAGAAGGTTCGTTTTTTGCGAAACTAAAATAATGGTACCCCCCCCCCACATTAAAACAAACTACTGGAAGTGTCATTTATTTCCGACCCCCCTTTGCCGGAGTTTTATGACAGCCCCATGTAGTTCGCAGCCCATAATCCTCTGAGAACCGTGTCCCAGAATTCGCTTGCGAAATGGGATGCGGTTTCCGCTTGTGGCCCCGTTGGGAAACCACATCCCACTCCGATCGCAAATTCCGGATCGCACTTTCCGCCAAGGCCCTCAACCGGAAACGGCATCCCATTTCTCGGCCGAAAACTGGGATGCGGTTTCCACAGAGCCCCTCAACGGGAAACCGCATCCCATTCCAAAGGCAAATTCCGGGACGCAGCTTCCGCAACCCCACCCATCCGGAAATCCCATCCCACTCCGCACACATCCGGGCATAGAACAATCAGCTTATTAGGCCTTCCATCAATAAAGGGGCGCCCTCGTGTCACGAAAAAAGCCTCGAGAATCTCGAGGCTTTCACGTTTGTATTATCTCGAGCGCGAGGCGACACGCCTACTCGCCCAGCACGGCCTTCTTGGCGGCTGCGGTCATGTTGTCCAGGTCCTCCTTGGTGGGGTGATCCTTTGCGGCAACCCAGTTGTCGAGCAGCATCTTAAATCGGGCGTTTTCGGGATCTTGCTCGAGCATGGCCTCGTAGCGCTGCTTAACCGCGGGACCCATCTTGCCCTGGCACATCGCCCAGCCCGCAAGCTCGGCATCCTCGGCCAGATTGGAAGTTACGCGGTCGACAATCTGCTGGTAATAGCTCTGGTCGGCCCCAAAGCCGCAGGTGCCAAACAGGAACACGCGCTTGCCGTGCAAGGCGGAGAGCAACGCCGCCACCGAGGGCGTGCAGGCACCCTTGTCGCACCAAAAACCGACAAGCACCGTATCGGCAGCGCAGGCACCCTCTGCCTCGTGCGCGACCTGCTCCGGATCTGCATCATCGCTCAGCGCGGCGGCATGGATAAACTCGACGCCTGCAGCCTGCAGGGCGCGCTTGATCGCCCCCGAAACCATCCTGGTATTACCGCTCTTGCTGTTAACCACCATAGAGCATGTCATAGTCACGTTGCCTCGTTTCCCCCGAAACTCGAGCCATTAATGCAATTTGTTAAAAGCATATCTTAGTACTAACGACGCAGATGTAAACCATCTGCCGCTAATCGGCAGCCCCTACTGGGCAAACTGGCTGCGGTAGAGCTCGGCGTAGAAGCCGCCTGCCGCTAGCAACTCGTCGTGCGTGCCGCGCTCGATAATTTCGCCATCGCGCATGACCAGAATGCAGTCGGCGTTGCGAATCGTGCTCAGGCGATGCGCCACGACAAAGCTCGTGCGACCGGCCATGAGCTCGTCGAATGCCGCCTGCACCTGCAGCTCGGTACGCGTATCGATGCTCGACGTCGCCTCGTCCAGCAGCAGAATCGCCGGATCGGTGAGCATGACGCGCGCGATGCACAGCAGCTGTTTTTGACCCTGGCTAAACGTGCCGCCGTCCTCGCCAATCACCGTATCGTAGCCGCCTGGCAGCTGCACGATAAACTTATGCGCATGCGCGCGCTTGGCCGCCTCGATAACCTGCTCGCGCGTGGCATCTGGGCAACCGTAAGCAATGTTTTCCGCCACCGTGCCCTCGAACAGCCAAGTGTCCTGCAGCACCATGCCAAAGGCGCGGCGCAGGCTTGCGCGCGTGTAATCTCGCGAGGACTTGCCATCGACCATGATGCGTCCGGCATCGATATCGTAAAAACGCAGCAGCAGGTTGATGAGCGTCGTCTTGCCACAGCCCGTGGGACCGACGAGGGCAAAGCGCGTACCGGGTTTGGCCTCGATGCAGATATCCTGCAGCAGCTTGCGGTCGGGCACATAGCTAAAGTCCACGTGCTCAAAGGTCACCTCGCCCTGCGGGGCGACAAGCTCCACGGCATCCACAGCGTCGGGCTCCTGCTCGCGCGCATCGAGCAACGCGAACATGCGGCGCGCCGAGGCGTACGCGGTCTGGATCTGCGTGATGACGTTCGTGACCTCGTTGAACGGCTTGGTGTACTGGTTGGCGTAGGACAGGAAGATCTGCACGCCGCCCACCGTGAGCGCCACCGGCACGCCCGTGATCACGCCCGCGCAGCCGATCACGGCGACCACAGCGTAGATGATGTTGTTGATAAAGCGCGTACCGGGGTTGGAAAGCGAACCCATAAACTGCGCGCGCTCACCTGCCGTATACAGCTCGGCGTTGAGGGCATCGAAGCGCTGCTGAGCGCTCGGGCCGTAGGCAAACGCGTCCACGAGCTTTTGCTCGCCCACATACTCCTCGATATGGCCGCCGAGCCGGCCTTGAATGCGTTGCTGGGCCGCAAAGCTCTTGTTGGAGAGCTTTGCGATGGCGCCGGCCGCAAAGATGGAAAGCGGCGTGACGAGCACCACCACGAGCGTCATGGTCAGGTTGATGGAGAGCATAAACGCGAGCGTGCCCACAATGGTGATAACGCCGGTAAAGAGCTGCGTGAAGCCCTGCAGCAGACCATCGCCCACCTGGTCGACGTCGTTGACTACGCGGCTCATAAGGTCACCATGGGCATGGCTGTCGATAAAGCTGAGCGGCATGCGGCTGAGCTTGTCGCTCGCCTCCACGCGCATGTCGCGCACTGTCTCGTAGGACAGGCGGTTGACGCAGTAGCCCTGCAGCCACTGGAAGGCCGCCGCGCCCACCACGACAATCGCAAGCTTGGTGACGAGCGGCAGCAGCGCGTCAAAGTCCACCTGCCCGGCGGCAACGATGAGGTCGATGCCCTCGCCGATGAGGATGGGCGTATAGAGTTGTAAGATCACCGAGATGGCAGCGCTCACAAACGACGCCGTAAACGAAATGCGATGCGGGCGGACGTAGCCCAGCAGGCGGCGAGTTACCGCGCCCACGGGGTAGCGCTCGGGGTCGCCGGGCTGACGCGGGCCGTCACCCAAGTCGTTGAGGTTATCGTTGCCGGACACGTTGGCCGTCATCGTGGCAACCGAACCGGAAGAAGTATACGGATTCATTTAGCAGCCCTCCTTTGCGCAAGTGGATGCCGGGGCAGCCGGGGCGGACGCGGGCGACGCGCTCCCCTGCTGGCCCTCGAGCTCTTCGCGGCGAAGCTGCGACTGGCAAATCTCGCGGTATAGTTGGCAGGTCGTATACAGCTCATCGTGCGTGCCCAGGCCCGCGACCGAGCCGTGATCGAGCACGCAGATCATGTCGGCGTCGCGCACGGTCGAGACGCGCTGGCTCACAATCACCGTGGTCAGCGGCAGCCCACCCTCGGCGGCACCGCGCATGCTTCGTTCGCGAATGGCATGGCGAAGCGCCGCATCGGTCTTAAAGTCGAGCGCCGAGGCGGAATCGTCCATGATCAATATCTGAGGCGAGCCCACCAGGGCGCGCGCGATGGTCAGGCGCTGGCGTTGGCCACCGCTGAAGTTCTTACCGCCCGCCTCGACCGGAGCATCTAAGCCCTGCTGCTTGTTACGCACGAACTCGCTGGCCTGCGCCATATCGAGCGCCGCCCAGAGCTCCTCGTCGGTCGCCGACTCGTCACGCCAGGTCAGGTTGCTGCGGATCGTGCCGCTCACCAGCGACGCGCGTTGCGGGACGGCCGCGACCACATGGCGCAGCTGATCGAGCGGCCAGGCACGCACGTCGGAGCCCATCACGCTCACGCTGCCGGTGCTCGCATCGTACAGGCGCGAGATAAGCGAGGCGAGTGTGGACTTGCCGCTGCCCGTGCCGCCGATAATGCCGAGCGTCTTGCCCAGTGGGAGTTCCAGGGTCACATCGTTGACGGCATTTGCCGCGCCCGCGCCAAAGGAGAAGCTCGCATGGTCAAAGCTCAGCGCGGGAACTGGGGCGGCATTGCCCGGCTTGGGCAGCGCGACCGGCTGGTTGCCCTCGTCGGTGATGCTCGGCACGCAATTGAGCACCTCGTTGATACGCGACGCACTGGCGCTCGCCTTGGTAAAGACCACAACCAGGTTGGCGACGTACACGATGGAGGTCAGGGTCTGCGTCATGTAGTTCACAAACGCCATGACCTGACCCTGCGTGAGCTCACCCACGTTGACCTGGATGCCACCCACCCACAGGATGGCGCACACGCCCAGGTTCATCACCAAAAACGTGACGGGATTAAGGATCGACGAGAGCTTACCCACCGCGATGGCAGTATTGGCCTGGTCATCGGCAGCTTGGGCAAAGCGCTCGCGCTCGTGGTCCTCGCGCACGAAGGCGCGAACCACGCGAGCGCCTGAAAGGTCTTCGCGGCAGATAAGCGCGATGCGGTCGAGCTTTGCCTGCAGCTGCTTGTAGTACGGGATGCAGCGCGCCATGACAAACCAAAACACCAGGCCGATAGCGGGCGTGCAGATCAAAAAGATGATGCCGAGCTTAAGGTCGATGGCAAGGGCCGCGCACATGGAGCCCACCGCCAGGAAAGGCCAGCGGATGAGCATGCGCACGCCCAGCGCCACGGCGAGCTGAACCTGGTTGACGTCGTTGGTAATGCGCGTGATGAGCGACGGCGTGCCAAAGCGATCGAGTTCGGCATAGCTCAGCTTATTAATGTGCTTGCAGAGTGCGCCGCGAATGTCGGTACCCATGCCCTGCGAGGTGAGCGCCGCCATCTTTTGGCAGACGAGCGTAAACGAGATGCCGATCACAGCCATGGCGGCGAGCACCACGCCGTAACGGACGACGGCGTTCACATCGTGTGCGCCGATGCCCCTATCGATCATCTGGGCAATCACCAGCGGCGTAAGCAGGTCAAAGATCACTTCGATCAGCTTGCACGCTGGGCCAATCACCATATACCGGCGAAACTTACCACCAAAACGCCTGAGCAACTCAATCATGTATAGGCGCTCCCTATCATCATCCACATTCAATTCGAACCATGATAGTACCGCCACCCCAAAAGAAGCGTAAACAACTCGTCATTTCTAACGGGATTCAGTTTTCAGAGGAGCATACGCGCACACCCAGCCAGTGGCGGGCCAATCGCTTGGTATACTTACATTAGTGCTACCAAGTTAGTTGCCGACCCTTGAAATGAGGTGCCGAGATGAACGGCATTCTCGCGAGAAGAGTAAGACGAGTAACCTTGGGCATCGCCCTTTCCGCGGCACTTATCGCGGGAATCGCCCCCGCAACGGCGATCGCGGCGGAAACCAGCTCCCCCACCGGTGCAGTTGCCTTGCAGACGGAAGACGCGGCCGCCGCAAAAGACAAAGCGTATGCAGCCATGCAGGAAGCGCTCAAAAACCTCGAGGCCGCAAAAAACGCCGCAAGTCCCGAGAAAATTGCGAGATTCAATGATGACATTGCCCGTTTTCAAGAGCTCCGCGACAAGATGGCGGCGCAAGCCGCCGAATTGAGGGAATCCCTTCCCACCATGCAAGCGGACATCGATGCAGCCCAAGCCAAATACGACGAGGCCATCAGCCGGGTAAGCGAGCTCCAAGCAAAATTAGACATGAAACTTGAGGAGCTTAAGGCAGTCGAAGCACTCGGCGACGAGGAGCTTGCCGAAACTATTAAACAGCAAATAAAGTCGTTGCGCCAAGAGATCGTAACGGCAAAAGCGCGAGTTGACTTTTGCGAAATGGAGCTCCGCGAGGTCCAGGACCGCCTCAAAAGGCAGGAAAGACAAGTTAATGACTGTGAACGTTCTGCAGAGAAGTATAAAGCCCATACCGACCAGTTCATAGCCTGGCGAGATGCGCTCCTCGACAATTTGAAAAAGGCGCAAGCGGCCTATGACGACGCCTGCAAGGCATACGAAGAGGCGAAAGCCGCGGCAGACAAGGCCACCTCGCCCGAGATAACGCAACCAACCGAGACGACGCCTCCCTCCAACTCGGCGCAACCGGCCGAGGCGACACAGCCCACCGGCTCGTCCGCGACCGGCAAAAATACCCCGCCGAGCTCCACCAAGCAGGCGAACTCGAGCAGCGGCAAGCAAGCAGATACGACCGCCGGCAAGCTCGCGAACACGGGCGACGCAGCGCCGAGCGCAATCGCACTCGCAGGAATCGCCGCCGCAGGCCTCGGAATAACCGCCGCAGCCACACGCCGCATCAGGAACTCAAAATAGCCGCCAGCGGTTATTGTCTTCGCCAATCCACAAGCCCAGAGACAAAAAGAGGCCTGTTTCCCCGACCAAAACCAGGGAAACGGGCCTCTTTACTTGTAAAAACAAATGGTAATGCCACCATCTCTTGAACCACGTAGCCATTGATGTCTTGGCGCAGCCAGCGAGCGACATCCAGGGCGAACAAGTTGGCATGAAAAAGGCAAGGCATAGACCTTCTGGTCATGCC
>ERZ773252.745-NODE-745-length-36109-cov-35.591113_pt1 | contig 36109 bp, 36 predicted proteins | sample MGYA00580517_ERZ773252 | MGnify/ENA primary metagenome ERZ773252 (study PRJEB29015, sample SAMEA2737766) | human gut metagenome | biome: human gut; feature: human-associated habitat; material: faeces | place: China | collected 2012 ...
CATGGAAATTTAAGTATGAAAAAGCAGAGCAGGAAAAACTTTATGCACAGACACACCAAAAGACGGTAGAGGTAGCTGTTGAGAAAAAAGTGCCTTATGAGAAATGTGAAAAATGTGACCGTACTGCTTACCGGAAAGCAAAAGAAAAATGCGATAGCCGTAAAAGCCAGTTAGAAAAGAAATATAAAAATATGACGATTGGTTATGAAAGTATCTTGTTTCTACTGGCATGGTACAGCATAACAACAACACTGTTTACTGCGATTCTTTCGCCGGTTTTCCTTAACGACTGTATCGTCTTTTTCGGTGCGTTAGGAAAAGGAATGGGAAGTTTATTTCGGGAGTTTGTGACAGGTGCAGACTCTTTCGGACAGTTAAGCAGTGGAATACCTAACAGTATTCTTTCCGGGATTGTGTACTGGCTGATTGCCGGTACTGTCATGGCAATTTTATTCGTAATAACCGGGTGGCTGATAATCGGGATTGGTTATCAGGTAGGAAAAATCTACCGGAAATATTGTTGGGATATCATCAGTATCGTGGTAGCGATAACGAGTACAGCTGTTGTAATTTACTTTGGAGAATGGATTAAAAACGCTAATCCGATAAATCTTATTGTATTGCTATTACTGTCGCATATTATTTATATTGGAATCAGATGTTATGTGAAAGACTGGATGGAAGAACGAGGATATTATTAAAAGAGGACAGGGAAATTTCATAATCTTCCTGTCCTTAGTAAGGGACTATTGATTGTTTATATAAAGAAAAAGTATATAAATAAATCTTGACAATTAGTACGAACTCGGACTATACTATAAAAGTCCGGATTCGTACTAATTTAAGGAGAAAAAAGATGAGAAAAGATAATAATATGATAATACAGTTGCAACGATATTATGCTTTATGGAAAGAATGTACAGCAATGTATGAGGAATGGTCAAAGGATCAGGGACTGTCTTCAAATGGAGTTTTTGCTTTGTATTCATTTTATGAAAGTAATGGAAGATGCACGCAGAAAATGATAAGTGAAAAATGGAATATACCTAAGCAAACGGTAAATACGATACTAAAAGATTTTCAGAAAAAAGGATACATCAATATGGTATCTGATGATTCAGACAAGAGAAATAAGCTGATATGCCTCACAGAATCAGGAATGGAATATACGAAAGATATCATAGAAAAACTGCACTCAAAAGAAATATATGTAATCGAAAAAATGGGATTAGAGAATATAGAAAGTCTTAATGATAATACAGAGCTGTTTATCAGACTTTTCAAGGAAGGAGATTGTAAGAAAAATGAATCATAAATCATTATTTTTTAAATATGTTATTCCATCTATTATAGCATTTGCATTATCAGGAATATATGCGATAGTGGATGGATATTTTGTAGGCAATACCATAGGAGATGCTGGACTTTCGGCTATTAATATTGCATATCCGATTGTGGCTTTGATTCAGGCTCTTGGAACAGGAATTGGTATGGGAGGAGCTGTTTATTACTCAATTAATGCAGCAGAAAAGAAAGGAAAACGGGCAGAAGAATTTATTGCTACAAGCTGGTGGCTTCTTGTAATAGTAAGTGTTATCAATACCATAATTATTTACTCCTTTTCGTCTAAAATTTTAGGATTGCTTGGAGCAGATGGAATTATATTAACAAATGCGACAGATTATATCAAAATTATAGCACTTGGAGCAATATTGCAGATTCTTGGAACTGGAATGATGCCATTCATTAGAAATTATGGAAACTCTTTCTGGTCAATGTTTGCGATGGTTGGTGGATTCATAACCAATATTGTTCTGGATTTTATCTTTGTATGGATATATGAAATGGGCATGAAAGGTGCAGCCACAGCTACAATAGCCGGACAGGGTGTGACTGCAGCAATTGCAATCATATACGCATTATATAATAAAAAGTTTTATGTGTATGTATCCTTAAAAAATGTAAAAGAAATGTGTGGCGCTATATTCAGAGTAGGTCTTGCACCATTTGGGCTAGCATTGACTCCTAATATTTCATTGGTGTTTATAAACCGATTCTCCGCTTCTTATGGGGGAGAAAAAGCTATTGCAACTTATGCATGTGTATCCTATATTATCTGTATCATATATCTCATATTGCAGGGCGTAGGTGATGGAAGTCAACCTTTAATGAGCCGTTTTTATGGTGAGAAGGATCAAGAAAGCCTGAGAGGAGTTCAGAGAATGGCATACATTTTTGCAATAATTCTTGCTGTTTGTGGTGGAATTATCATGTATGTAAACAGAGCAAATATTGGAGGGGTTTTCGGAGCTTCTTATGAAGTAAGTATTGAGATTTCTAAAATTGTACCTATATTTTTAGTGTCATTACCATTTGTTGCGATTACCAGAATAGCGACAGCTGGATTTTATGCTACTGAAAAAAGTGGATTGTCATACATTCTTACATTCATTGAACCAGTATTGATGCTGATATTTATGCTTGTTTTACCACCTTTATTTGGTGGACAGATTATGATATGGTGGAGTACGGTATTGGCACGTGTTTTTTCAGCGATTCTGGCATTCATACTAATAAAATATTGCGAAAAGGGAGATTTGCAATATGGAATACAGAAAATTTAACAATCAGATAGTAGCAAGAATAATCTAGGTTTATCTATTGTATTTTTAAGGACAGCCTCATAGCAATAGGGCTGTCCTTTTAAAATTATGAAGCTAATTTTTAATAAATTCTAGTAGATTTTGATTGGAATAATCATAACTCTAATGAATCTTCAGCATCTACCCACATCTGTAAATTCCCATCAAGATATAACCTTGCATATTCTAATGGCTCATCGATTGCAAGCGATGTCAAAGCACAATCAGATCCAGGTGTGGTTCTTAAATTTTTTTCTGCTTCCCAACAATCAATACGGAGTATATAGCCCGTATTAGTATATACATCAATGCTGTTGCACTGTGGATTGTATTCTGCAAATATTGTTCTCATCGTATCCCATCTCCTTATCATTTAATCAATCAGTAGTAGCAAAAATTAAGAAGCATTTCAATCAGTTCACCATGTCACTTTTATTTTGTGTTATACTGTCTTATAGATTTTTCTTGCCCTTGTATTTGCCCTTATCAGAGTGCATAAACACTGATGGGACGATATAACACAAGGGAAATAATAAGGGAAAGCTCACCTGCGACAAATCCAGTGTTTTCAAGGGGTTGCGAAGAATTTAATAATAAAATATAACAGTTATTAAATTTCTTAAAACAGGTGAAATCTCAATCGGAAGTTGTGGAGGAAAGATTATGAACAAAATAATTTCCAAAATTGGAGCAGTAGTCGTAACAATTACTGTATTCCTTTTTGCTATATGTCTGATTGCTGATTTACCATTTGTTTCATATCTCGTGTGTATGTTTTTACCTCTGGGATACATTATGATGGCAGTAGGGTTTCAATATGAAAGCTGCGAAGAACGGAAAGTTTCTGCCAGTGTCGGTGTTGTTATTGCCGTTATCTATGCGGTGATGGTTCTATTAGTATATTATGCCCAGACAACGAGCGTTCAATTGGGCGGTTTGAATGAGCAAGCCGTTCGAATATTAGATTTTCAACGTGGTGGTCTGTTATTCAATTATGATTTGCTTGGTTACGGAATGATGGCACTTTCCACATTATTTATTGGTCTTTCTATCAATCCAAGTTCGAAAGCGGACAAGTGGCTGAAATATTTGATGATACTACATGGCGTTTTTTTTATTGGATGTTTTATTATGCCGATGACAGGTGTATTCACAAGCATGGAAAGCGGAGAAAATGGAAACGGAGGTACTATTGCACTATTATGTTGGTGTGTATATTTTCTTCCTATTGGTGTATTAGCATATAAGCATTTCCAAAAGACTCAGTAACAAATTCAAGTTTGCAGATATGAAAAATTTAGATTTAACAAAGCAGAAAGTGCCGCTGACTTATTGCTGTCACCTTTTATATACCGGAAGTTTCTGGTGCAGGATTTCGTAACGGAATACAAAGAACTGTGGGTTATAACGAAAGGTACGGCAAGGAAAGCCGACAGCGGGTACAATTATAAGAAAAGACATTACAGTTGTGCAAGCGGGACGACAACCATGTACTATGTAAGAGTGAATACTTCGGAGCTGGACTGCAGCGATGAAACCATGGACGTAGAAGTGGATTGTGAAAAATAAATTCCAAAAGTCTTGCTGCGCCCCAAAATCACAAGAAAACGGTATTGGTAAAATAATTTTGACAAGGAAAAAGGGCTATGTAAAAGATGTTGGATAGACATTTAGCGGGGAATATACGACAATGGCACCGAAAGGAGCAATCAGAATATGGAAATAGGTAAGAAACTTAAAAATGCACGAGTACAGTCGGGAATGACACAGGAAAATGTTGCAGAAAAAATCAATGTATCAAGGCAGACAATTTCAAATTGGGAAAATGAAAAATCCTACCCGGATATTATTAGTGTAATAGAGTTGAGCAATCTATATTCTATAAGTCTTGACGTATTGCTAAAGGGTGATGAAAAAATGATTGAACATTTAGAAGAAAGTACGGATGTTGTAAAAAGCAACCAAAAAATGATAGGGGCAATTATTGTAAATATCATTGTCGTAGTAATGCTGATAACATTAAATATGTTTATCCCTGATAACCACTATTTCTTAGTTGGAATATTTTGCTTTATGGTTATTACTTTATCAGCATTGCTGTACCAGATAATCAAAAAAATTTAAGGAGGAGTTTTTGTTATGGATTTAAATATTGTTTTGGCGGTAATTTGTGGAGCAGCTGCATTTGTAGGGGTGTCTTGTGTCGTGTTTCAGATTTATCAGATGACAGTTATAGATGCGACAGCCAGGGGATTAAAGCATCCTAAATTTTGGGGAGTATTTACAATGAGTGGGAATAATTCAAGTGGTTTGCTTATGTATTTAATCGGAAGAAGAAAATATCCTATTGTAAATATGAGTGAAAGTAACTCAAAAGAATTAGAAAAGCGTAAAAAATCGGCAGGTATTGGATTGTTATTTTTGGCTGTTGGCGTAATTGGTATGATATGTACGACCTTAATATGACAGTGAAAAAAATGCAGATGCAGTAAAAGAACTTGAGGGAATCAGCAGGAATTTGTAATTATATTCCATATAGGACAGGAGAAGACACTATGAGCAAAGCAGTTATTTATTATTCATTAACAGGGAATACAAAGGAAGCCGCCAAAGAGATTGCAAGAAAGCTGGGTGCAAAATTATTTGAGATTGATTTGGCAAAGCCGCTTCCGCGAAAACCGGCGGCGAAAATGCTTGTCGGCGGAATGCAGTCCACATTTGGAAGAACACCGAAAATAAAAGGCGTTCCCGATAATATAGATTACTATGATGAAATCATATTGGGAATGCCGATATGGGCGGGCTTACCGGCAGCTCCGGTCAATACCTTTATAAAGAAGTACAGCGTGGCTGATAGAATAAATGCCGTCTTTACATTCAGCGGCGGCGGGGACAATGACAGATGTATTGCACAGTTGTCAAAGAAACTTAAAAATTTAAAAAGTGAAGTTGCCCTCGCAGACCGTCACAGTGATAAGGCAAAGGATAATAAGGAAAAGCTGGAGCAGTTTGTAAAGGATATTAAGTGAGCAGTCTTTCTGAATCAGGGGGATTTTTAAGGCAGTGTGTATTCCCGGATACGTGCTGTACATTCTGGTGTGTGTCTATGGAATAAACGGCGCACGGGTATTGTAAATGTAATAAAAGAAAAAAGGGCGGTACCGTATAGATAAAATGTCTATGCGGTACCGCTTTTATTATACATAAAACGCATACCACCATATGCACAATAGATATTGGACATTCCAGCAAAAAGCTCATCATAATAAAAATGTAAAATTTAAGTAAAAAGCTTGACTTAAAGTGAACTTTAACTATTACACTGAAAAAAAGCCAGACATGGATGCAGTAAAACTATTAAGACTATCAAATCATGCCAAACAGAATAAAAAACCGGCAGAGTTTTAATGTATCGGATACATTTGAAATTCTGCCGGGTTCAATTTATTAATTTATCAATTTTTAAAATGTGCAATAACGATTAGAGTGTTTCCGGTTCCGGATAATCGACACCGAAAGTTTCAACCGTAACCGTCTTCATAACCTGAGGATTGCGTGGTCTGTCGCTCCAGTCCGTATCGGTTTCGGCAATCTTATTTAAGACGTCAACGCCTTCTGTGAGCATGCCGAATGCCGCATACTGTCCGTCTAAGTGCGGTGCGTTTTCATGCATAATGAAAAACTGTGAACCGGCAGAATCAGGGTGCTGTGCACGCGCCATGGAAAGAACACCCTTTGTATGCTTTAAGTCATTCTGGAAACCGTTGGTGTTAAATTCGCCCTTGATAGAATATCCCGGACCGCCCATGCCGGAACCTTCCGGGTCGCCGCCCTGAATCATGAAACCTGCAATAATTCTGTGGAAAATTAATCCGTCATAAAAGCCCTTCTTTGCAAGGCTGATGAAGTTGTTGACAGTGTTTGGTGCAACTTCCGGGTAAAGCTCGGCTTTCATAATATCGCCATTTTCCATTGTAAATGTAACAACTGGATTTTGATTTGCCATAATAATAATTCCTTTCTGAATATCAAGTATATTCGTTATTGTATCCAGTCATTGCATAAAAGTCAACGTAAATTTTTTGCAAATGTACTATACAATGTATCAAAAAATGTGCTATAATACGACACAAAATGAAATAAGTGGAAAAAGGTATTTTGACACTCATATCAATATATAGAAAATGGAGAAAGAATAAAATGAAGGAAAAAATTATTACATTTGGTGAAATTATGCTGCGTCTTTCACCGGAAAACAGTGAGCGTTTTACACAGTGTCATTCGTTTGAAGCCGTATACGGCGGCGGAGAAGCCAACACAGCCGTTTCTTTATCCAACTTTGGTGTGGATGCGGCTTATGTAACCAAGCTTCCAAAACATGCAATCGGTCAGAGTGCAGTCAATGCACTGCGTCAGTACGGTGTGGACGTCAGTAAGATTGTCCGCGGCGGCGACCAGATTGGTATTTATTTTCTGGAAAAGAAGACCAGCCAGAGACCATCAAACGTTATTTATAATAGAAGCGGTTCAGCGATTGCACTGGCAGAAGAAAGTGATTTTGACTGGGATGCCATTTTTGAAGATGCAACATGGTTCCATTTTTCAGGAATCACACCGGCAATCAGCGATACACTGGCTAAGGTCTGCTTAACAGCCTGCAAAAAAGCAAAAGAAAAGGGAATGACTGTCAGCTGTGACTTAAATTACAGAAGCAAGCTCTGGAGCGGTGAAAAGGCAAACAAGGTTATGACAGAAATCTGCCAGTATGTAGATATCTGTATTGCCAATGAAGACGATGCGATTGGTATTTTCCAGCTTGAGCCGGTCGGAGAAGGCACAGAAAAGAACGAGTATATTGCAAAAGAACTCATGAAGCGTTTTCCGTTTAAAATGGTGGCAGCAGTTTGGCGTACAGAAACTTCTATCACAACCTTTAAGTTACAGTCTATGATTTATACAGACGGAAAGGCTTACTACAGCAAAGAATATTTCATGCACATCTTAGATTATATCGGTGCGGGTGATGCGTTCTGTGCAGGCCTGATTTATGCCTGCTTACAGAAGTACGATGCTCAGAAAATGGTTGAATTTGCAAATGCAGCCAGCTGCTTAAAGCATACTGTAAGCGGTGATTTTAACCTTGTTACGGCAGATGAAGTCAGCCAGCTCGCATTTTCTGAAAGCGGAAATGAAGTACAGAGATAAAAAAATTTTATAAACTGACATCAACGCTTGAAGCGTCAGCGGGTGCGCAGCCGGTATCAGCCGTAACCGCAACGTCAATGACACTGCCGGGCGTAGTCATATCAGAGGAAGATGAGGGATTGGATTCGTTGTCTTCCTCTGTTTGTTTTTTATACGGTGTTATGGCATTTGCGGCATCGGCGCGTTCCTCGGCTTTGCGGGCGCGTTTTTTCTTTTTAAGCTGTTTGGACGTCAAAGCGGCTTTTTTCTTTGCACCGCAGGATTCTTCAATCTGTTTTTTCTGACGGAGCAGCTGTTCCTTTTTTAAACGGCTGATTTTTAAAGTCCCTTTATTTTCAATCGCATCGGCAATTTTTTGGGCTTCGGCAATGGCTGTTTTTCCTGCATCTGAATTTTTCATGGCGTTGGCATCGGCGCGTGCGGCACGGATAATGCCGGCAACCTGTGCCGGGGATTTGGCATTTGCCATGCGGATCAGATACCCCTGTGCGGTCATGTTCTTTTTAACGACAATTTTACCGGACTGCGTAGTTTTCTTTTTCGTTCTTGACTGTGATTTCGTTTGTGTTGTTGTAAGGCTGCCAAAGCTGCTGCCCAGTGAATTTATAAAAGCAGATGACATTTGCAGGTCCTCCTTATCTTTGATATTATAACGGTATAAGTTTGTGTTGGTTATTCACCCACCTATGAGCAAGCTCATGTGGGTGAATAACCCTTTGACCCTGATATCATATATATATATTATGTGTATCGGCAAAAAATAAAAAAGATTGAGAAAATAAGAAAGTGGATAAAAAATATGCAGAAAAATGTGCGGGAAATCGCAGTCATCATGCAGGATAAAGAAAAAGAATATAAGATATGTGAAAAACTGCGCAGACAGCCGGAACTAAGGGACTTAAAAATTCTCTGCCGGGAGCAGCTGCAGTCCTTAGGACCGTCTGAAACATTTAATAAGCGGTTGAAACGGTTACAACCGTTGGCGGGGCGGGTGCTTTTAACAGACTTACAGGATACGGAACTGCCCGAAGTTGTAAAAAATATTCCGTCAATCGGTTACGGCTTTGATTACAGGGGTAGTGCAAAATATGTCGTGGAAAATACCGATTCAATCGACAAAATGTACTTGGAAACCGTTTATTGCAGATATTACAGATTTCCCCTTGAGATTGCAGAAACCGACAGGCTGATTTTACGGGAAATGCAGCTTGCGGATTTAGACAGTCTGTACGAGGTCTATGATACACTGCGGGACTGTCCGTATATTGAACCGCTGTATGAAAGGGCTGAGGAAGAAGAATTTACAAGACAGTACATCAAAAATATGTATGGCTTTTTCGAGCATGGTTTGTGGCTGGTGATCCGTAAGGAAGATAATAAAGTCATCGGACGGGCGGGGATTGAAAACCGCGAAATTGACGGAGAATTACAAAAAGAGCTGGGGTATCTTATCGGAAAGCCGTGGCAGGGCATGGGGTATGCCGCGGAAGCGTGTCTTGCAATTCTTGATTATGCAAAGGAACGAGAACTTTGCAGTCATTTATTTTTATGCTGTCATCAAAAAAATATTCCGTCAATCAGTCTCGCACAAAAGCTGGGATTTACAGTTTATGCGGAGGATATTGACGGAATGAATCTGTATGTTTGCAGTATCAATTAACGGAATGAATCGGTACTGCTGCAGTATCAACTTATAAGTCGAATGCGTAGCGGATAAAGGCAACAGCATTTTCTAAGTTCGGCGCGGTTACAACGATGCCGTAGCATGGATTATCCATGGTAAAGTCTGTTTCGGTCTTGATTTTGGTATCGGTTAAATCCAGAGCAATCGGAATTTTCGTACCGTCTTCTTTGGTATAGTAAATGATTTTACCGGCTAAGGTTTCCAGTTCTTTATCGGTTAAAACTTCTCTTAAATCCGTTAAAAACGGCTCTTTATCCGTAGAGAAGTAATCGATATAATCAGGACTTGCGATATAACCGTCAATCGAGCCGGTGGATGCCAGTGTGTAGATTTTCTGCTGGCTGGCGCTGACATCCTGATCTAAAAGCTTTGGAATCAGAGAATAGTTGTAATCACATTCCACACGTTCCTTTTTGCCGTCAATGCCAAGATATCCGGTAAAACCGGTCGTAATGGCATCGGTTCCGGTATCGTAGCCGGTCATTTTACCGTCAATAATAACCATACTGAAAGCGGTTGTATAATTGTTACGCTGAAAAGAGATGACAAAGCTTACAACAGCAATGATTACAAGTACTGCCGCAAGCATAAAATATTTGTAATATTCCCAGATATAGTGGACTTTTTCGGAGAAAGTCAAATCTTTAAACGGAGTCATCTGTTCTTTTACAGGTTTCTTTTTAAAAAATGGCTTCATAGTACTCCTTTCTGCAAATGTTTACAGTTTCGTTTTGAAAGACATTAGTCAGTGTAACATAAATTTGTATAAAAGGCACTTGCTTTTAGAAATATTTAATGAAAAAGTAAGAAAAATGCTTTGCTTTTTCGACAGTATCCATATATAATCATACATGTTATCAATACAGAGAGTGAAAGGTAGAAGAATGGGCGTATTTGACATAAACGGTAAATTTTTTAAGACACTCACCAAAGCCGGTGATTTTATTATTCTGACCCTGCTGGCGATGGTGTGCAGTATTCCGGTTATTACAATCGGTGCATCGCTGACGGCGGTGTTTTATGCGGCTTTGAAAATGGCAAGAGATGAAGAAGGCTATGTCTGGAAGGAATTTTTTAAATCCTTTAAGCAGAATTTAAAGCAGAGTATTTTGATTGAACTGATTTTAGCAGCGTTTGCGGCAATCCTTCTGGTAGACATTAATGTCTGTGCAAAATGGGCAGCAGACGGCGGCGGTACGCTGGTACAGCTGCTGATGTTTGCGGCAATCGGTATTTTAATTGTGCTGGCGGCGGTTGTGCTGTATGTATTTCCGGTGCTTGCAAAGTTTGACAATACCGTATTTGCAACGATAAAGAATGCACTGGTGCTTTGCATGCACCATCTGCCACAGACCATCAGCATGATGATTGCTACATATGGACTGATTTATTTTACAATGCAGTATGTCGGTATCATGTTTATATCGATTCCGTTGATTTTTTATATTGATTCATTTATTTTTTCAAGAATTTTGCAGCAGTATGTGAAAAAAGATGAAGCGGATACAGATGAGCTGTAAGTAAAAGTAAAATACAGTGAAAATGAAAGCAGTAAAAGACCAAAATAAAAAGTCCCGCAGGATTGGGTAGTATCCTGCGGGACTTTTTTTGGAATAAAATATTCCGTCTATATCTGTACGGTTATGGGATACAGATAACGAAAATAATGTACAAAAAGGGGATAATTACTCTGTCGAAACAGTCTGTAATTATCCCCGTTGATAATCGTAAAATATATTCTGTTAAAAAAATGTACTATAATGCATCAACACCGCGCTCGCCGGTACGGATACGAACCGCATCGCAGACATCATAGACAAAGATTTTACCATCGCCGTAAATACCGGTATTAATTTCTTCAATAACTAAATCAATAATCTTTTCTGCGGTATCATCATCGACAATCGTTTCAACCTTAACCTTCGGAAGCAGGTTACCGCCAAAATCAACACCGTTGTAAGCCTGTTTATGCCCTTTCTGGCTTCCGTATCCCATGATATTGGTAATCATCAGACCGTGTGCATTACAGCTGTTTAAAATTGTCTTTAAATCGTCAAGACGCTCAGGTCTTATAATAATTTCAAGCTTTTTCATTTCTAATCTCCATCTCTATGTGCTTATTTTATCTACAACAGCTGTATCTGTCAATGTGGTACAGACAGAAACGAAGAATGTAAATACAGCAATTGCCTGCACTTATTTTTTTGAAGCTTTTTCTGCGGAAATGTCCATATGCTTTGTAGGAAGACCTTCCATATAAAGCTGCTTACAGGCAGTCAGCATGGTTGAACAGTAGTAAATGGCACAAATGCCGGAACCTGCACCGACAAGAATCGAGGCAAGGGAAATATTGGACATAAATGCGATATAATGAATAAATACCAATGCACCCAGCAACAGCCATACGATTCTGAAAGAACGTGTTGCGGCAGATTTTTCCTGAAATTTTGCTTCTAATATGATGGCTTCCGTAAAATAATAAGTAAAGTAAATTGTAAAAATAGTAGAAAGACCGGCAGCCATTGTGCGCATCTGAGAAGCGCTGTCACCCCAGTCCTTAAAAAGCAGTGCCTGACCGATAACGGCGGCAGCCGTTCCTAAAATAGCGGCAAGTCTTGCTTTTTTAAATAACACATTACGTGGGGCAAGCGGTAAAATACCAATGACAATCAGGATAAAGCCGATGACGTCAGAAAAGACATCAATCGTGGCATTGCCGACCCGGACATAGAACTGTAACACAAGCAGTAAAATGCCAATTAAAATCAGTGAAATATTTTTTTTATTCATACGTTTTTTAAGAGCTCCTTTCGATATGCTAATAATCTATTTTACTGGAAACAAAATGCAGGGTCAATGTATTTGACGGATTTTAGAGAAATTTTATGGCGCGTTGGTTGTGAAGTACCGGTCGATATGCTAAAATAGGGCAAAATATGGATATTAAATGCGTAAGACGCTTAATAATGATAGAACGGAGAAGCTTTAAGGTTATGCTTGAATGGTCAACACCTTCCATTTCCGATGGTGACTGGATTCGGAAAATAATTGCGGAATCAGGAAATATGGGCAGTGATGTTTCATTTGCCAATATGTATCTGCTTCGTGAAAAATATGACATACAGATTTGCAGTTACAGAGGCTTTTTACTGCGGCACTACAATGGCTATTACGGAAGAAAGGGATATACCTTTCCGATAGGCACAGGCAACCCGGAAAAAGCACTGCAAGCATTAAAAGAGGATGCAAAAAAACGCAGGGAGCCGCTGTGCTTCTGTCTGCTCACGGAAGAACAAAAGCAGATGTTAGAGGAGGTTTTCTCGGATACATTTGTATTTGAGAGCAATCCGGGGGACAGCGACTACATTTATTCGCAGGAAGAACTGGCAAATCTGGCAGGAAAGGCATTTCATAAGAAGAAAAATCATTTTTCAAAGTTTGTAAGGACGTATCCGGAATACCGCTTTGAGCAGATAGGCGCGGCAAACTGGCAGGATGCGGTGCTTGTGGAAGATATGTGGTATTATGAACATTTGCAGGAAGAAGACGAGTCGCAGAAAAAAGAATATGCGGCGGTCAAAGAAGCGCTGGAGCATTTTGAACAGTTAGAGCTTTCAGGCGGGCTTTTATACGTCAATGATACACCGGCGGCGATGACGGTTGCTTCTTATATTAATGAAGATACGTGTGATATTCATTTTGAAAAGGCGGTCGGTGAATGTGTGACAAATGGTGCATATGCGGCGATTAACAGGCTGTTTGCACAGACGTTAAACTGCACATGGCTGAATCGCGAAGAAGATATCGGAATTGAGGGGCTTCGTAAGGCAAAAATGTCCTACCATCCTAAAATGCTGGTTAAGAAATATAATGCACATTTAAAAACACAGGACATTGTAGAATAAATCTGCGGGTCTGATTGGAAAGAAGGAGAGAAAATGCTTTCAAAAGTTTTGAAAAAAGAAACGTGTGCCGAGTGCCGTTTCTGCTGTTCGTTCAGAAGATGCAGTCTTTGGGAAACACCATTGTTTTCGAAAGAGGTTATGGATTCACTGGAAAAGAAGGGCAGTCCGGTTGTGTTTAAAAAGCAGACGGTTTCGGGAAAAGAATACGGTCAGATGGATTTAACAGGGAAATATCGTACGCAGGATTCCGAGGAGGAAGCCGCCTGTGAATTTTTGGATGCGCACAAGGGCTGTACGTTAAATAATGAAGAAAAGCCGTTTGACTGTAAAATATGGCCGCTCCGGATTATGAAGGAAAATGAAAAGTATGTCATTGCACTGACACCGACCTGTCCGGCAATCAATCAGGTGCCGCTGGAACAGATGAAGGCGTTGGTTGAAGACGGACTTGGAAAAACCATTTATGAATATGCGAAGGAGCATCCGTACATTGTAAAGGAATACCGGGAAGGGTTTCCGGTTTTGATGACATTTTAAAAAATAACAAAGAAATAAATGCCGGGAAGCCGCATGAATACTGAAATTGCAAAAAAATAACAAAAAATTTCAAAAAAAATGAAAAAAGTGCTTGCATTTTATTTTTTGTTATTATATAATACATCTTGTCGTTACGACATACGGCAAACGACATTGGGCTTTCGCCAAATGGTAAGGCACTGGATTCTGATTCCAGCATTGTGGGGGTTCGAGTCCCTCAAGCCCAGTTCTTTATCCCTCGCATGATTGCGAGGGATTTTTTGCATTATAGAACTATTTGTTTCGGAGCAAAACAAATAGCTATGATGGCAGATGAGAAATCGCCTTCGCGAATTTCTCATCGCCGCTTCGCAACAAGTTGCTCAGAATGGAGATTGGTGTGAAAATCCTTAAATCTAAGATTTTCACACAACAGTTTTGTGCCGCAGGCGTCACAAAACTGTCCTTATCGCAGAACTGAATAGATTCAGTTCGCGATTCCTCCGGCATTAAAATGCCTGCGGAATGGAGATTGGTATGATTGAATTAGGAAAAACACAATGTTTGAATGTTGTAAAAATCGTAGATTTTGGTATTTACCTTGGTACAGAAGAAGATAAAGTTTTACTGCCAAAGAAGCAGGTTCCGCAGGACATTGAAGTGGGCGATGCACTGACGGTTTTTGTTTACCGTGATTCCAGTGACCGTCTGATTGCGACGACGAAGACACCGAAGCTGGAACTGGGACAGATTGCAAAGTTAAAGGTTTCGGAAGTCGGTAAAATCGGTGCATTTTTAGACTGGGGACTGGAAAAGGATTTGTTCCTTCCATTTAAAGAGCAGACAACGCATGTGGAAAAAGGTGATATCTGTCTGACGGCACTTTATGTTGATAAGAGTAACCGTCTGGCAGCAACCATGCGCGTATATGATTATTTAAGCTGTGACAGTCCATATGTAAAAGACAGCGCCGTACAGGGAACAGTCATTGAAATTAACCCGGATTACGGTGTGTACGTAGCGGTAGATGACCGTTATTTTGGCATGATTCCGAAAAATGAAGTATTCGGAAAGATTCAGATAGGCGATACAATTCACGGTAGAGTATCGAAAGTGCGCGATGACCATAAACTGTCAATCAGTCTGAAACAAAAAGCCTATATACAAATGGATGAAGATTCCAGTATAATATATCATGCAATTGAAAAAAGAGGCGGAAGTCTTCCTTTTACAGATAAAGCAGCGCCTGAGATTATCAAAGCCGAATTTGATATGAGTAAGAATGCGTTTAAACGTGCGGTCGGGCGTCTGTTAAAAGAAGGGAAAATTGAGATTGCAGAAAGCTGTATCAAGCTGAAAAAGTAAAAAGGAGAGAAAGTATTATGCAGAAAGTTATCAGTACAAAGAGAGCGCCGGGGGCAATTGGACCTTACTCACAGGCAATTGAAATTAATAATATGGTATTTACATCAGGTGTCATTCCTGTAAATCCTGCAACCGGTGAAATTGCAGAGGGTGTGGAAGCACAGGCAGAGCAGGCATTTGAAAATCTTTGCCATCTGGTAGAAGATTCAGGCTCTAAGGTAGAAAATATTGTAAAGACAACCGTATTTATCAAGGAAATGAACGATTTTGGCAAAATCAATGAAATTTATAAGAAATATTTCAAAGAACCGTTTCCGGCACGTTCCTGTGTAGAAGTTGCAAGACTGCCAAAGGACGTTTTACTTGAAGTTGAAGCAATTGCATGGAAGTAATCTATGTGTAAACGAATTAACAGATTTATTCCGGTTCTTTTTATAAGCTACATTCTACTGTCCATTCTTGCAGGGGCGGTCATTGGAGTGATGGACATTAATATGCCGCTTTGGGGTAGTTATCTGCTCAGTCAGGCAATTGTACTGCTTCCGGCATTGATTTATGTGGCAATACATAAGATTAATATTATTGCGTGTATGCCGTACCGCAGACTGTGGATATCGGACGGGCTGTTAAGCCTTCTGTTTGGCTATGCACTTGTTCCGACGATGCTGTTTGTCAGCAATTTAACAAGTCTGTTTTCAACAAACTACGTGCAGGATTCCGTGCAGGAGCTGATTGCATATCCATTTGTTGTGCAGCTTCTGATTATTGCAGTACTGCCTGCGTGTGTGGAAGAATTTGTTTTCCGTGGACTGATTTATCATTCTTACAGAAAAAACGGCATCTTAGGGGCGGCAGTTCTTAGCGGACTGGTCTTCGGACTGATGCATTTGAATATCAATCAGTTAAGCTATGCATTGTTAATGGGGATTGTATTTGCACTGCTTGTTGAAGTGACAGGCTCTATGTATTCATCGATGCTGGCGCATTTTGCAGCGAATTCATATTCAATCATTATGATGCAGCTGGTGTCAATGACATCAGGCGGCAGTGAACTGCTTGAACAGAGTGCGCAAGCAGCGGAAAGTTCAATGAACAGTGTGCCGGTGATTATTGCACAGGTTGTGATGCTTGGGCTTGTGGCGGCAGGTTTTTTAGGAATTGCCTATCTACTGTTTAAAAAGATTGCAGTCAGAAACGGACGATGGGAGTATCTGAAAGAACAGCTGCATAAGGGCTTTAAACCGCAAAACGGCGAGCGTTTTATAACACCTCCGCTGATTGCAACAGTTGCGGCGGCACTTGCATATATGCTTTATATAGAATTTATATAAAGTTTCCGGATGAAAATGCTTTGGATAAAAATATTTTGGGGACAGTATTGTGATAGAAATGTCACGATATTGTCCTTTTCTGCGAAAAGATGAAGTGGATGGGATGAATGGGCTTTTCGGATTTGGCACATTAAAATGTTTTTGAAATGAGAAAATGAAAAATGAATGCAGCAAAAAAACTTGTAACATTTGTTAAAAAAGAAACGGTTTTGTGCATTGCGGGTCTGCTGGCTGTGGTGAGTATGTTTATAATTCACCCGTCAGCAGACTATTTTGGTTATATCGATTACCGCGTGCTTGCGTTGTTGTTTTGTTTTATGGCAGTAGTTGCGGGCTTTCGCAGTGTGGGACTGTTTGAATGGCTTATCAAAAAAATGCTATGCTATGTAAAAAATGCAAGACAACTGGAGCTGGTGTTGGTACTTGGCTGCTTTTTTGCCAGTATGTGGATTACAAATGATGTCGCCCTGCTGACGTTTGTGCCGTTTGCGGTGGCGGTATTACAGGCGGCAGGTCTGACAGAAAATCTGATTTTTGTCATTGTTATGCAGACGATTGCGGCGAATCTCGGCAGTATGTGTACGCCAATCGGGAATCCACAGAATCTCTATTTGTATTCGCTGTCGTGCAGTCCGGTTACAGCGTTTTTAAAGCTGATGTTTCCGGTGACGGCGGTGTCACTTGGATTACTGCTGGTGACGTCGCTTTGTATTCCTAAAAGGGAAATTAAGGTGCAGGCGGAGAGAGTTGTTCCGGAACAGGGAGCGGCAGGCAGGGCTATATCAGACAGAAAGGTAGCAGACAGAGGGCTGTCAGACAGAAAGATGTCAGGGGCGGAAGTATCGGATAAAGAGGAAATGGTCCGGGAAAATGCAAAAGATGAGAAAGTACGGCTGTGTGGATATTTGACATTGTTTTTCCTGTGTATTCTGACAGTGCTTCATGTACTGGATTACAGAATGTTACTGGCTCTTGTTATCGGTGTCCTTTTTGTATTGGACAGACAGTTGTTCACAAAGCCGGATTATATGCTGTTGATAACATTTGTGGCATTTTTTATTCTTGTGGGTAACATTAAAAATATGGACGGCTTCAGTGCTTTTTTAAGGACACATGTGGGCGGACACGAACTGGCAGCATCAATTTTTGCAAGCCAGATAATCAGTAATGTACCGGCGGCGGTGCTGCTGTCGGGCTTTACGGAAAATATCAATGCGCTGATTCTCGGCACGAATATCGGCGGACTGGGAACACTGATTGCATCAATGGCAAGTCTGATTTCTTATAAGCAGTATGCGCTTACACCACAAAGTGAAAAAGGAAAGTATATGCTGGTATTTACCGGCTGGAACGTTGTATTTCTTGTAATTTTGTGGATTGTGGCGGCTGTATTTTATTAAAGAGAAAAAATGAAAATTGGAAGCGCAAAACACAAACCGGAATCCGCAGGAAAAGCAGGAATGCCGGGACAGAGCGAGAGTGGGGGATACATAGAGAAAATACATAAGTTAAAAAGAATATATAAGTTTCTGAACCTTACATCAAAGTAAGGTTTAGAAACTAAATAAAAAAGGAGTTGTATATGAATTACTTCATAACAACTCCCTTTTTATAAGAAAATGAGAAAGGAAAAAATAATAAGAAAAACTAAACGTAGTAATCTATATTCTGTCCAAGATAAGGAGTAACGGAAGATTCCATAATCTTTACCATTCCATCGCCCATATCTTCAACGGTATCTAACGATTTACTAAGCATCGCAACACTGACATCGTTCAAAATGTTCTGTGTGCTCATTGCTGTTGATAAAGAAGCTATATCCATATTGCACCTCTTTCAAATATCTTATCAACTGTTTGTATCTTATGTATGTATTATAATACAAGGATTTGGAAAATGCAACACTTTTTTACAAAAAAATGAAGAAAAAAGAGAAAAAATGTCACATTTTATACAAATATGGTCTAGCAAATGTGCTGTCCCTCAACGTGTTACTTAACTTCGGTCCAGCACATTTGCTGGACTGTGGCGATGCTGAACGAACTATTTTCGCCGGTTAGTATAGTCCGCACATTTTCCGGGCATACTGTGGGAAAAGTAAGGAAAGCGGAGTGTGGGATGAAGCGGTATTTGTATTTGGCGGCAGGGACATTTTTGATGGCGGCAGCATATAAGAGCATTTATCAGTCGGTGGGTATGGTGACCGGCGGATTTTCGGGAATCGGAGTCATTGTAAACCGTGTAACAGGTGGTGTATGGGCGGGCGGCGTGCCACTGTGGATTACCAATGTTACATTAAATGTGCCATTGTTTATTGCTGCATTTTATATAGAAGGAAAAGAATTTATAAAAAACACCGTTACCGGGGCGGTACTGCTTACACTGTACCTGGCGGTGCTTCCGGCAGTTCCCGTAGATGCAGCGGATTATCTGCTGGCGGCAGTGTATGGCGGGGCAGCCTGCGGAGCCGGTATCGGACTGGTGTTAAAATCCGGATTTACAACCGGCGGAACGGATATGCTGGGGGTATTGCTGCACCGGTTTTTCCGCCAGTATGCACTGGCAAGTATTATTCAGGTGCTGGACATGGCGGTTATTATTGCTGGTGTGCTGGTATTCGGAATGAGTGTCAGTCTGTATGCCATTATTGCCGTTTATGTCACGGCGCTGGTGACAGATACGGTGCTGGAAGGCACGAAGCAGGCAAGGGCAGTGTGGATTATTTCCGATAAAAATGAGCAGATTGCACCGGTGGTTATGGAAAAAATGCACCGTGGCATTACACGGTTTCCTGCAAGCGGGGTCTATACGCAGCAGGAAAAAAGTGTGCTGCTGTGCGTGGTTTCAATCAAACAGATACCGTATCTGAAAGAAATCGTAATGGAAATAGACGAAAACAGCTTTTTAATTGTTGGTGATGTTCGTGAAGTAATGGGGAATGGTTTTGTACAAAAGTTACAGTAAATCAGTGTCTATAGTAAATTTGACGAAAATATCCGCAGATATTTGTTGAAATACAATATGGTAATTATCGGCTGATTATTGTATTATTTATTACAACAACAGACGCGGGCAAGATGCGAAAGCGAAAGGCGTCATTTATTTAGGAGGATATTTTAAAATGGCAAGTTTATCACTTAAAAATGTTTGTAAAGTATATCCGAACGGTTTTGTTGCCGTAAAGGATTTTAATCTTGAAATCGCTGATAAGGAATTCATCATCTTCGTAGGACCTTCAGGTTGTGGTAAGTCTACAACTCTTCGTATGATCGCTGGTCTTGAAGAAATCAGTTCAGGTGAATTATGGATTGGTGATAAGTTAGTAAATGATGTAGAACCTAAGGATAGAGATATCGCGATGGTATTCCAGAACTATGCTCTTTATCCACATATGACAGTATATGATAACATGGCATTCGGTCTGAAGTTAAGAAAAGTACCAAAGGCTGATATCGATAAGGCTGTTCATGAAGCTGCTAAGATTCTTGATATTGAACATTTACTTGATCGTAAGCCAAAGGCTCTTTCAGGTGGTCAGAGACAGCGTGTTGCCATGGGTCGTGCAATCGTTCGTAGCCCTAAGGTATTCCTTATGGATGAACCTCTTTCAAACCTTGATGCAAAGTTAAGAGTTCAGATGCGTGTCGAAATCTCTAAGCTTCATCAGAGACTTGAAACAACAATCATCTATGTAACACATGACCAGACAGAAGCTATGACACTTGGTACAAGAATCGTTGTATTAAAGGATGGTATCATCCAGCAGGTAGATACACCAAGCAACCTTTACAACACACCAAACAACCTTTTCGTTGCTGGTTTCATCGGATCACCTCAGATGAACTTAATTGATGCTGAAGTTGTTCAGAGCGGTTCACAGGTAACATTAAAGATGAGCGATACAGTATCTATTACACTTCCGGCTGAAAAGAGTGAAAAGCTTAAGAGTTATGTTGGTAAGACTGTAGTAGTTGGTATCCGTCCAGAAGATATCAAGGATGATGAAGAGTTTGTTGCAGCTCATGCTGATCATACATTTGAAGCTCAGGTTAAGGTATATGAACTTCTCGGTGCAGAAGTTAACCTTCACTATGATATTGCACAGACAACATGTACAGCAAAGGTTAATCCTCGTACAACAGCTCGTCCTGGTGATACAGTTAAGTTTGCGATGGATATTGCAAGACTTCACGTATTCGATAAGGAAACAGAACAGGTTATCACTCACTAATTTGAATAAGTTATGTGATATGAAATCTGTAGAAATGGTTCCAAGAATCGTAATGTAAATCTAAAATTCATGAAATTTTTGAGGAAATGTATAGAAATTGTGCATTTCCTCTTTTTTTTTTTGGCAAATTGCATTACAATAGTAGAAGGACTAGCTAAAATCAAAGGAAAGGAAGTTTGGGATGATATCGAATCAGATTTTACAAACGACAGTTGATGGATTGAAGGCTATATCAAGAGTTGATTTCTGTGTAATAGATGCTGACGGTAAAGTGGCTGCGAAAACATTTGAGGATGCGCAAAACTGCATTGCAGATGCGATTGCATTTATGGACTCTCCGGCAGAAAGCCAGGTAGTGAATGGATATCAGTTTTTCAAGGTATTAGATGACCAGAATTTAGAATATATTCTTTTGGCAAAAGGAACAAGCGACGATGTGTATATGCTCGGAAAGCTTGCAGCATTTCAGATTCAGAATCTGTTTGTGGCATATAAGGAGCGGTTTGACAAAGATAATTTCATTAAGAATTTATTGCTGGATAACCTGCTGAGGGTAGATATGTATACAAGAGCTGAAAAGCTTCACATTGAAACGGATGTGAAACGTGTCGTATATATTATTGAAACAAAACATGAAAAGGATACGAGTGCGCTGGAAACAGTGCGTACATTGTTTGCGGGAAAAGTGCGTGACTTTATCACGGCGGTCGATGAGAAAAATATCATTCTCGTAAAGGAAGTCAAAGGTACGGAAACTTACGATGAGCTGGATAAGACCGCAGAGGTTATTATTGATATGCTCAATACGGAAGCGATGAGTGCTGCACATATTGCATACGGTACGATAGTCAATGATATTCGTGAAGTTTCGCGTTCTTATAAGGAAGCGAAGATGGCACTGGATGTCGGAAAGATTTTCTACAGCGACAAGAATGTGGTGGCATACAACCGCCTTGGAATCGGACGCCTGATTTATCAGCTGCCGATGCCGCTGTGCCAGATGTTTATTAAGGAAATTTTTGATGGCAAATCGCCAGATGAATTTGACGAAGAAACACTGTCAACCATCAATAAGTTTTTTGAAAACAGCCTGAATGTTTCAGAAACGTCCAGACAGCTTTATATCCACCGGAATACACTGGTGTATCGTCTGGATAAGCTGCAAAAGAGTACAGGACTGGATCTGCGTATATTTGATGATGCGATTACATTTAAAATTGCGCTGATGGTTGTAAAATATATGAAGTATATGGAAAGTATTGATACATTTTAATGGAGGAGATTACGGATGATAATCTTAGAGGATGTTACAAAGACGTATTCTTCTGGTGTCCCGGCGTTGAACGGGATTAATCTGCATGTCCAGAAGGGTGAGTTTGTATTTATAGTAGGTAAGAGTGGTTCTGGTAAGTCTACACTCATTAAGCTGTTGTTAAAGGAATTAGACCCGACAACAGGAAAGATTTATGTTAATAAAAAATATCTGAATAAAATTACAAGAAAGAAGCTGCCTTATTTAAGAAGGGATATCGGTGTTGTTTTTCAGGATTTCCGTCTGTTACCGGACAGAAATGTATTTGAAAATATTGCATTTGCACAGCAGGTCATTGAAGCACCGACAAGACAGGTTAAAAGCCGTGTATTGTCCATGCTTTCCATGGTTGGTCTGCTGGACAAGTATAAGGCATATCCGAATGAATTATCCGGTGGTGAACAGCAGAGAGTTGCGATTGCCAGAGCGTTAGTGAATCGTCCGGCAATTTTACTGTGCGATGAACCGACCGGTAATCTGGATCCTGCCAATTCGGCCGAAATCATGAAGATTTTAAATCAGGCAAATAAGCAGGGAACAACGGTGCTTGTGGTAACACACAATATGGAAATTGTACAGCAGATGAAAAAGAGAACAATTACCATGAGTGAAGGTAAAATAATCAGCGATTTGGAAAAAGGTGGATATTTCTATGAAGATTAGGTCAATATTTTATCATTTGAAACAGGGTTTCAAAAATATTTATAGAAACAGGCTGTTTTCCCTGGCTTCAATTGCCACCATTACAGCGTGTGTATTTTTGTTTGGCGTTTTTTATTCTATTATGATGAATTTTGAGTATATGGTAAAGAAAGCTGAAAATGAAGTCTGTGTTACGGTGTTCTTTGATGAAGGACTTTCGGATACAGAGATTAAGAAGCTGGGTGATACAATCAGCAACCGTGTAGAGGTTTCAAGCGTTCATTATACATCGGCTGAAGAAGCATGGAATAACTTTAAGTCAGAATATTTTGCAGCATATCCGGATCTTGCGGAAGGCTTTAAGGATAATCCGCTGATTAATTCGGCATCCTATGAAGTTTATTTAAGTGATGCGGGAATGCAGGGAACGCTGGTTACATATCTTGAAAATCTGGACGGCGTGCGTCAGGTCAACCGTTCCGAAGCAACAGCGAGCGGTCTGTCAAGTGCGGCAAAGCTGGTTGGATATGTGGCAATTGCAGTGATTATAATTCTGCTCGCAGTTTCCATCTTCCTGATTACCAATACGATTGTCATTGGTATTACAGTCCGTAAAGAGGAAATTTCGATTATGAAATTTATCGGAGCAACGGATGCGTTTGTTAATGCACCGTTCTTCGTAGAGGGTATTGCAATTGGTATCATCGGTGCGATTATTCCCATTGTGATTTTCCGTTATATGTATCAGAATGTTATTGCATATGTTTTGAATAAATTCTCAATTTTGAATAACATTCTGGCATTTCTCCCGGTATCAGAAGTATTCCGGATTCTTACACCGGTTGCAATCGCGCTGGGTATTGGAATTGGTGCACTGGGCAGTTTCTTTGCTGTACGGAAGCACGCAAACGTTTAATGAACAACAAGGTGCTGTCGCAGGAAAGCCACGAGATGACTCTTGCGTGGCACCTTTCGTTTTTGGGGCGAAACATATACCCGGATGGGCATAGTCGCTTAAGAATGGAGGAAAGTATGGCACATAGACGATTAAAAAGAGGAATTTCTACGGTTCTTATTTTGTTTATGCTGGTCATTTATGTCAATGCGCCGTTTGGAAATGGAATCCGCGCATTTGGGGATACAGTAACAGATTTGAATCAGGCAAAAGATAAGCAGGACCAGTTAAGCAGTCAGTATGAAGATACGAAAAAACAGCTGGAACAGCTCCAACAGGAATCTGCGGATACGAAAAGTTATATCGAACAGCTGGACGGAAAAATGTCAACGCTGGATAGCAGTCTGCAGTCACTGAATACGCAGATTGAGGATATGCAGAATCAGATAGAAGAAGCCAGGGTCAATCTGGAACAGGCTGAAATTGATGCAGATGTGCAGTATGATTCGATGAAATTAAGAATCCAGTTTATGTATGAGAGAAATGAAGATACATATCTGGACATTTTGCTGTCTTCATCGAGTCTTGCGGATTTGTTAAATAAAGCGGATTATATTACAAAAATTTCAGAGTATGACAGACAGAAACTTCAGGAGTATGAAGAAACGATTCAGTATATTGAGCAGACAAAACAGAATTTGGAAAGCGATTATGCGGAACTGGATACGATGAAGATTTCACTTGAAGATCAGAAGTCAGCGCTGGCTCTGGTACAGCAGGCAAAGGAACAGGAACTTGCGGTGCTGTCAACACAGACGACACAGACAGCATCGACAAAGGCGCAGCTTGAAAAAGAGATGCAGGAGCAGGAAAATGAAATCTTAAATCTTGTAGCGAAGAAGCAGCAGGAAGATGCGGCAGCAAAAGCAGCAAAAAAAGCCGAGGAAGAAAAGAAGAATCAAAACAGCAGCTCGGGACAGAATAGCAATAGTAACAGCAATAGCAGCGGAAACAGTTCAACGCCGTCAAGCAGTGGATTTATCTGGCCAACGGTTTCAAAGCGTATTACATCGCCGTTTGGTGATACAGAGGATCGAAGTTCGCCGCATAAGGGACTAGATATCGGTGCAGTCAGTGTCGGTGTTGCCGGTGATCCGATTTATGCTTCAGCTTCAGGAACCGTTATTATTGCAAAATATAGTGCAACTGCAGGTAATTATATTACGATTGATCATGGAAACGGATTCAGTACGGTTTATATGCACTGTTCGGCTTTGAAGGTTTCAGTTGGTGACACCGTAACGCAGGGACAGACCATTGGATTGATGGGAACAACAGGAAATTCATATGGTGTTCATCTGCATTTCGCGATGATAAAGAACGGAACGTATGTGAATCCACAGTCGTATTTGTAAAGGAAATTACTTATAAAGAACGGCATAGGTGAAGATATATAGCTGCAGAACAGCATATTTATAAGGAGAAAAGCCGTAAAAACAGCAGGAAGGATTTAGACAGCGCATGAATGAGTTAGAAGAAAATCAGCAGACAGTGAAAAAAAGCGGATTTGGCAGAGGTCTGATATTCGGCGTGATAGCCGGGTTGTCAGTTGCCATACTGGCAGGTGTTGTTCTTTTAAATGTTTTTTATCACAAAGGATTTGTCCATATAGGCGTAAATGGTGAAATTTATGTGCAGGATACAGCAACGACAGAAGATGAGGGCATCGGCAGTGAAGTAGAAGCAAAGCTGAATGCAATCGATTCTTTAATGGATTTGTTCTACATGGAAGATGTGGATACGGATACTGCAAAAGAGATGATTTACAAGGCGTATCTGGCATCTTACGGTGATAAATATACGGTTTATTATACACCCGATGAATATCAGAGTCTGGTGGAATCCACAACCGGAAAGTTTTACGGTATCGGCGCGGTCTGCCAGAAAAGTGATGACGGTGCGGTGCTGGTGATTGACGCGTATGAAGACGCACCGGCTTATGCGGCGGGACTTCGCAATGGCGATAAAATTACAACGGTGGACGGAACTGATATTACGGGCATGGATTTAAGTAGTGCGGTTGCGCTGATAAAAGGTGAAAAAGGAACGAGTGTGCATTTGGATGCCGTCCGTGATGATGCGGCATTTTCCGTTGATGTTGTCCGTGATGAAATCAAGGCGCAGACGGTTGAATATGAAATGCGGGAAAATCAGATTGGATATCTGTCTGTTTCACAGTTTGAAGATGTAACGACACAGCAGTACAAGGATGCATTGCAGGTACTGGAAGATGAGGGCATGCAGGCACTTGTGATTGATTTGCGTGATAATCCGGGCGGTGTGCTGGATACAGTTGTAAAAATGCTGGATTACACACTGCCGGATGGGCTGATTGTGTATACAGAAAACAAAAGCGGCAAAAGAACAGAGTATAAGGGCAAAGACGGTCATGAACTGGATATACCGATAGCAGTTTTAGTCAACGGCAACAGTGCCAGTGCTTCGGAAATTTTTGCAGGCGCCATGCAGGATTACGGCAAGGGAAAAATTATCGGGACACAGACCTTTGGCAAAGGCATTGTGCAGACGATTAAGCCACTGACAGACGGCAGTGCTGTCAAACTGACAACCGCAAAGTATTACACACCAAACGGTCAGAATATCCATGGACAGGGTGTGACACCTGATATTGCGGTAGAGCAGGGAACAGATGAAAATGAGGACACTCAGTGGAATACAGCGGTTGAATATCTGATAGAGGAAATGCAGAAATAGATATGAATTTTCAACCTGTATAAAATAAATAAAATGAATATATAGTAGATAAAGAATAAGCCCCTTTGGCAGACATGGTAAATTGTACCGGTTCCAAAGGTTAGACGTAAAAATCTAATCTTTTGGAGAGCGGTACAAAGAACCCGGACTGCTGCAGGGGCTTTAATTATTACAAAAAATCGTCAATGCACAGCGGGCTGCCGAGCGGTTCACGTAAGACCTGAAGACACATATCGCTGCGCGTGCCCTGTGACCATTTGATAAGTGTCATACAACGGTTTTCGATTTCAATCGCAGTAATGCCGGCGGGGGATACACAGCTTCCGATGTTGCAGTACGGAGAGGTACGGTTTCCGATAACGGGGCGGTGGGTGTGACCGGCAATCAAAATCAGTTCGTGCTGTTTTGCCCATGCGGACAGCTTCTTTTCCGTAGTATTTTTCTTTGTGTGGTTTTTGGCGGCACTGGTTGGATCAGGGATTCCAAGGGATTCCAAAGGACGCCATACATAGCGGACAAGAAACCGTGAAAGCCGCCAGAAGGTGCTGTTTAACAAATCACTTTGATGTCCGTGCAGTAAAAAGAGGTCTTTTCTTTTGGCGCAGTCTTTTAAAATAATTCCGGGATAAAATGTAATTTCGGGAAACAGCGGGATTTCACACTGCTCCTGCCAGCAGAAGCACGAAGAAAAACAACGTCCGCTAAAGTGGGCACTGCGTTTGGTAATATCGTGGTTACCGTAGACGGCGTAAAACCGGTGTTTCGCATAAAAGCGGGAGAGCAGTTCAAAACTTTGGGCATGCATTTCGCGAATCGGGCACATGGAACGGTTTTCCCAAAGTTCATCGCCGTCACCCAGTTCAATATAAGTAAAGCCGTGGGAAAAGTAGTATTTTAAGGCAGCAAGATAGAGATATTCATTTTTCAGGAAATTATCATTGCTTCTGCCTGTTCCGCGGTGGCAGTCACTAAACAGTACATATTTTGATGAAGGATTTAAGGGCAGGCAGAAAGCGTTTTCATAGGCATTTGTAATACGTGAATTGGCACTCATAGACAGGTCACCTCCGGCATCGGTGGAATTTCTGCGTTTTGTGGCGTTTCATCCGCAGCAGGCGGCGGAAGGCAAACGGCAGATAAAAGTACAGATATAGAATCTGTTCATAACAGTTGGCAAAAGGTCGTGTGATTTTATTAAAAATACGACAATAAATGCGGTTTATGCGCTGTGCCATGTGCGTAACAAACGGACGTTTACAGCGCGGCTGGAAGCTGTGCGGTATGCCGAAGGTAAAGGCAACGGAAGCACTGCACAGTTCAATATCGTAAGGGCAGTACCCTTTAGCAATCAGTGCATCGGCGAAGCTGTCCGCCATTTCACGGTCTAAAAAGGTGATGGAAATGCGCAGTGACAAATCCTGCGGATAGGCAAAAAATCCCGGACGGAAGCCCGTCAGCCACCAGTGGGTCTGTCCGATGCAAAACAGTGGTCTGCCTTGATAAAAAAGCTGCATGGACAGCGGCAGCATGAGAGAATTGGAAATGCTTTCAAAGCGGGCATTGGTAAGCCGGTCCGGTGACAAAATTGTATCGGCACGGTAGATGCCGATTTCAGCGCCGCAGCTGATACCGTACTGACCTTTCCAGAATTCAATCAGCCATGTTCTGTTATCATAGTCAAAATAAACCGGTTCGCAGTCAAATACCATTTTAAAATGTGGTGCAGAGTAGTCAAAAAGGCGTGTATAGCCAAAGGTGCGCTGCCACGAATCAATATCGGATGTGATAATATTCTGCTGTGGGCAGGAGAGAAATCCAAACGGCTGCATCAGTTCGTCAAGCAGCTTTTTCTGTGCACAGGGGCTCATATTGCGGATTTTTTGGATAATCCGTTTTCTGCGCCGGTGAAAAAAGACCGCAAAAAAAATGCATATCAGGATGAAAATGCCGAAGAAAATGTACATAGGAAAATCCTTGAGCTTGTTTTTATTATGATATGCGGGCGGAGATGAAATGTGTGCCGAAAGAAACCGGGATAAAATGAAGATGAAACGGATTCGTATAAAGTGTGGCCTATGTTGAAATAATTAAATGAAGTACATTTATAATAGAAAGAAAATAAAAATAGAACAAATGTTTGAAAGTGCTGTACATTAAAAAATGGGTGTGGTATAATCCAGTTAGAAAAGAAGCCGCAGTGTTGAAAGTAGAGGATAGAGGTTATGGAGCGTTTTAAATTAGTATCAGAATATCAGCCGACCGGCGACCAGCCGCAGGCAATCGAGAAGCTGGCGAAAGGTTTTGAGGAGGGAAACCAGTTTGAAACGCTGGTGGGCGTTACCGGTTCGGGCAAGACATTTACAATGGCAAATATTATTGAGCGGGTGCAGAAGCCGACACTCATTATTTCGCATAATAAGACGCTGGCGGCACAGTTGTACGGGGAGATGAAGGAGTTTTTTCCGGAAAATGCAGTAGAGTACTTTGTTTCCTATTACGACTACTATCAGCCGGAAGCTTATGTGCCGTCCAGTGATACGTATATTGCAAAGGATTCGGCAATTAATGATGAGATTGATAAACTGCGCCATTCGGCAACTGCCGCACTGTCAGAGCGGCGGGATGTGATTATTGTAGCTTCGGTTTCGTGCATTTACGGTTTAGGTGCGCCGGTGGATTATCAGAACATGGTGATTTCGTTAAGACCGGGCATGGAAAAGGATAGGGACGACGTAATCCGCAAGCTGATTGACATTCAGTATGTCAGAAGCGATACGGATTTTAAGCGTGGTACATTCCGTGTGCGCGGGGACGTTTTGGAGGTGTATCCGTCTGCATCCAGCGGCGACGCGGTCCGTGTGGAGTTTTTCGGGGATGAAGTAGACCGGATTGCACAGATTGATTCACTGACAGGTGAGGTCAAGCTGGAATTAGACCATATTGCCATTTTCCCAAACTCCCATTATGTTGTTGAGAAAGAAAAAATGGAACAGGCGATTGTGAATATCAAAGCGGAGTTAGAGGAGCGTGTAAAGTTCTTTAAAAGTGAAGATAAGCTGATTGAGGCACAGCGGATTGCGGAACGGACGAATTTTGATATTGAGATGATGCAGGAAACGGGATTTTGTTCGGGTATTGAGAATTATTCCAGACATCTTGCGGGACTTCCGGCAGGGGTGCCGCCGTATACACTGATGGACTACTTCCCGGATGATTTTTTAATTATTGTCGATGAGTCGCATATCACGATTCCACAGATACGCGGCATGTATGCAGGCGACCAGTCCAGAAAGTCGACACTGGTGGATTACGGCTTCCGTCTACCGTCTGCGAAGGATAACAGACCGCTGAATTTTACAGAATTTGAAAATAAGATTTCGCAGATGCTGTTTGTATCGGCAACACCGGCAGCATACGAGCGGGACCACGAACTGCTGTCTGCCGAGCAGATTATCCGCCCGACAGGTCTGTTAGACCCGGAAATCAGCGTGCGTCCGATTGACGGACAGATTGACGATCTGGTATCGGAGATTCACAAAGAAACTGAAAAACATAACAAGATTCTTGTGACAACACTGACAAAGCGCATGGCAGAGGATTTAACGGATTATCTGAAAGAACTGGGAATCCGTGTAAAATATCTGCATGCGGATATTGATACACTGGAGCGACAGCGCATTATCCGCGATATGCGCCTGGATGCGTTTGATGTGCTGGTCGGCATTAATCTTTTAAGAGAAGGTTTGGATATTCCGGAAATTTCGCTGGTTGCCATTCTTGATGCGGATAAGGAAGGCTTTTTAAGAACGGAAACCTCACTGGTACAGACGATTGGACGAGCCGCACGAAACAGCGAAGGACATGTTATCATGTATGCGGATAAGATTACGGAGTCTATGGAAAAGGCAATCGGGGAAACAGAGCGCCGCAGAAAGATTCAGCAGGCATATAATGAAGAACACGGGATTACGCCGCAGACAATCCGCAAAGCAGTGCGTGATTTAATCAGTATTTCAAGAGCGGCAGAGGCAGATGACAGACCGTCCGACACGTTAAAGAAGGATTATGAATCCATGAGTGTCAAGGAACTGGAAAAGGTAAAGAAAGAAATTGAAAAGAATATGCATAAGGCGGCGGCAGAATTAAACTTCGAGGAAGCTGCGGCCCTGCGTGATAAGATGATAGAGATTAACCAGTATCTTTATGAAAACAAGTAAATGATAGTAAAAAAATGAAAAACATTGTCAGAAAATGGAGGGAACAATGGAAAAGGGAAAATTCAGGCAGTTTATTAAAATACGCGGAGCAAATGAACATAATCTGAATAATATTTCGGTCGATATTCCAAGAAACGAGCTGGTTGTGCTTACAGGGCTGTCCGGTTCGGGAAAGTCTTCATTGGCATTCGATACCATTTATGCGGAAGGTCAGCGAAGATATATGGAATCCCTGTCTTCTTATGCAAGACAGTTCCTCGGACAGATGGAAAAACCAAATGTAGAGAGTATTGAAGGCTTATCTCCGGCGATTTCCATTGACCAGAAATCTACGAACCGCAATCCGCGTTCAACGGTCGGTACGGTGACGGAAATTTACGATTATTTCCGACTGCTGTATGCAAGAGTCGGCATTCCGCATTGTCCGAAGTGTGGCAGGGAGATTAAGAAACAGACGGTTGACCAGATGGTAGATGTGATTATGCAGTTACCGGAGCGGACGAAAATCCAGCTTCTGGCGCCGGTTGTCCGCGGACGAAAAGGTGAACATGTCAAGCTGTTTGAACAGGCTAAAAAGAGCGGTTATGTCCGTGTAATTGCAGACGGCAATATGTATGAACTGACCGATGAGATTAAGCTGGAAAAGAATAAAAAGCACAATATTGAAATTGTAGTGGACCGCTTATCCGTGCGGGAAGGAATCCAGAAGCGTCTGACTGATTCGATTGAAACCACACTGAAACTTGCAGACGGTCTGATGACAGTGGATGTCATTGGCGGTGAGCAGATGCATTTCAGCCAGAGCTTTGCCTGCCCGGATTGTGAAATCAGTATTGAAGAAATCGAACCGAGAAGCTTCTCATTTAACAATCCGTTCGGTGCGTGTCCAGAGTGTTTCGGACTGGGCTATAAAATGGAATTTGATGTCGGACTGATGATACCGGATGAGCGGTTAAGCATTGATGAAGGTGCGATTGTGGCAATGGGCTGGCAGTCGGTGACGGACGAGGGCAGTTTTACAAGAGCGATTATGAAAGCACTTGCGGAAGAATATCATTTCAGCCTTTCGACACCGTTTCAGGATTATCCGCAGGAAATCCGCGATATTATTATTCACGGAACAAACGGACATTCCGTAAAGGTGCATTACCGCGGACAGCGCGGCGAAGGTGTGTACGATATTGCGTTTGAAGGCTTAATCCGCAATATGCAGAAGCGTTACCGTGAAACCGGTTCGGACACGATGAAACAACAGTATGAAGAATTTATGCAGATTACACCGTGTAAGGCATGTAAGGGTCAGCGTTTAAAGCCGTCATCCCTTGCCGTGACTGTTGCGGATAAAAATATTTATGAGATTACCAATCTTTCGATTGTTAAATTGCAGGAGTTTTTACAGAATATGCAGCTTTCGGAAAGACAGCTTGCAATCGGCAGTCAGATTTTAAAGGAAATTAAAGCACGAATCCAGTTCTTAATGGATGTCGGACTGGATTATCTGGCACTGTCCCGTGCAACAGCGACCCTGTCGGGTGGAGAAGCGCAGAGAATCCGTCTGGCAACACAGATTGGTTCGGGACTGGTAGGTGTTGCGTATATTTTAGACGAGCCGAGTATCGGACTGCACCAGCGTGACAATGACAAGCTGTTAAAGACACTCCTGCATTTGCGTGATCTGGGAAATTCCGTGCTGGTGGTGGAACATGATGAAGATACGATGCGTGCCGCCGATTATATTGTGGATATCGGTCCGGGTGCCGGTAAGAATGGTGGAAATGTCGTGGCAGTCGGAACGGCTGAGGATATTATGCGCTGTAAGGAATCGGTGACAGGTGCGTATTTAAGCGGTAGAATTAAGATTCCTGTACCGAAGGAGCGCAAAAAGCCGACAGGCTGGATTACGGTCAAGGGAGCAAGAGAAAACAATCTCAAAAATGTAGACGTGGATATTCCGCTTGGTGTGCTGACCTGCGTAACCGGTGTTTCCGGTTCGGGAAAGAGTTCACTGGTCAACGAGATATTGTATAAGCACCTTGCAAAGTCTTTAAACCGTGCAAGATGTATTGCAGGAAAGCATGACGACATTGTCGGAATTGAGCAGTTGGACAAGGTCATTGATATTGACCAGTCACCAATCGGACGGACACCGCGTTCTAATCCGGCAACATATACCGGGGTATTCGATATGATTCGTGATTTGTTTGCGGCAACAACCGATGCTAAGGAACGCGGATACAAAAAAGGACGTTTCAGCTTTAATGTTAAGGGCGGACGCTGCGAAGCCTGCTCCGGTGACGGTATTATTAAAATTGAAATGCACTTCCTGCCGGACGTTTATGTGCCTTGCGAAGTCTGTGACGGCAAGCGTTACAACAGGGAAACGCTGGAGGTTAAGTACAAGGGCAAGAACATTTACGATGTACTGGATATGACGGTGGAAGAAGCCGTTACCTTCTTTGACAATGTGCCGAGTATCCGCCGTAAAATCGAAACACTCAATGATGTCGGACTGTCTTATGTCAAACTGGGACAGCCGTCTACAGAGCTTTCCGGCGGTGAAGCACAGCGTATCAAGCTGGCAACGGAGCTTTCAAAGCGAAGCACGGGAAAGACAATTTATATTTTGGACGAGCCGACAACGGGACTGCATTTTGCCGATGTGCATAAGCTGGTTGACATTTTGCATAAGCTGACGGAAGGCGGCAATACAGTGGTGGTAATCGAGCATAATCTCGATGTGATTAAGACGGCTGATTATATCATTGATATGGGACCGGAAGGCGGCGACCGCGGCGGCACAGTGATTGCCAAGGGTACACCGGAGGAAGTTGCAAAGGTCAAGAAGTCCTATACCGGGCAGTATGTGAAAAAGTATCTGGAGACGGAGTAGTTCGGGAATGAAAAGTAGTGTGGCGATACAGCCGATTGAGAAAGAGTGGAAAGACAGATGATTCGCGGAGTAATATTTGATATGGACGGTGTGATGATTGATTCGGAGCGCCAGTCTAACGAAGGGTGGCTTTGGGCGGCAGAACAGCTTGGCGTTGAAATGCCGATGTGGCTGATTGACAGCTTTAAGGGCGCACCCAACACATTGAGCTGTCAGTTTTTTGACAATTATTACCATGGCAAAATTGACTATTGGGAAGCACGAAAACTTAGAACGGAGCATATTTATAAAATTCGGGAAAAAGAAGGGCTGCCGATAAAAAAGGGACTGTTTGAATTGTTGGATTATATCCGTGAAAACGGAATAAAGTGTGCAGTTGCAACGTCTACCCGCAGGGAAAGTGCTGAAAAGACCCTGCATACGATTGGTGCATGGGAATATCTGGACAATGTGGTTTATGGGGACAGCGTGGAACACGGCAAACCCGAACCGGATATTTTTCTGGCGGCGGCAGGTAGAATTGGTGTGCCGCCACAGGAGTGTATTGTCATTGAAGACAGCATTAACGGCATTAAGGCGGGACATGCCGCAGGCATGAAAGTCGTGCATGTGCCGGATACGATTCAGATTGATGATACAATTCGTGCGCTGACTTACTGCGTGTGTGAGCATTTAGGCGAGGTGCCGGACGTGATTGAAAAATTAAATGCGCAGGTGTAGATTTGCCGGGAGTTGACAAAGAGGATTACAAAATGACTTTTTAAAAATCAGATTTTAAAAGAGAAGTAAAACAGGCAGAATAAGGCAGAATTGGCGGTTGCCAAGTATGGATTTGTTTTGTATAATGAAATAATACAATGAGCAGCAAAAGTAAAAGTTTCTGTTAATTAGGAAATGATTGCGCAATAAGAAGGAGGAAAACAGTGAACAGCGAATTAGTGTTGGTTCTTGATTTTGGCGGTCAGTACAATCAGTTGATTGCAAGACGTGTCAGAGAATGTAATGTATATGCAGAAGTGATTCCATACACAACAAGTCTGGAAGACATTAAAGCTAAAAATCCAAAGGGTATTATTTTTACCGGTGGTCCAAACAGTGTTTATAAGGAGGATTCACCGTCTTATGATAAATCAATTTTTGAAATTGGTGTGCCGATTCTCGGAATCTGTTACGGTTCACAGCTTATGGCATATAAGCTGGGTGGAGAAGTTGCGACAGCACCGGTCAGCGAGTACGGAAAGACAGATGTTGAAGTAGATACGTCTTCCCTGCTTTTTGAAGGAGTGTCTGCAACGACAACAACATGGATGAGCCATACGGATTATATCGCAAAAGCACCGCAGGGTTTTAAGATTACAGGCCACACAGGCAACTGTCCTGTTGCGGCTATGGAAAATGCAGAAAAGAAGTTATATGCGGTACAGTTCCATCCGGAAGTAATGCATTCCGTAGAAGGTCAGAAGATGTTGCACAATTTCTTATTTAATGTATGTAAATGTACCGGTGACTGGAAAATGGATTCTTTCGTGGAAACAACGATTGCACAGATTCGTGAAAAAGTCGGTGACGGTAAAGTACTTTGTGCATTATCAGGCGGTGTGGATTCATCTGTTGCGGCCGTTATGCTTGCAAAAGCAGTCGGCAAGCAGCTGACCTGCGTATTCGTAGACCACGGTCTGCTACGTAAAAATGAAGGTGATGAAGTAGAAGCTGTATTCGGACCGGATGGTCCATATGACCTGAATTTTATCAGAGTCAATGCACAGGAACGTTTCTACAGCAAACTTGCAGGAGTTACAGAACCGGAAGCAAAAAGAAAGATTATCGGAGAAGAATTTATCCGTGTATTTGAAGAAGAAGCAAAGAAAATCGGTGCTGTCGATTATCTTGTACAGGGAACGATTTATCCGGATGTCATTGAATCCGGTCTTGGAAAATCTGCAACGATTAAGTCCCATCATAATGTAGGCGGACTTCCTGATTATGTAGATTTCAAGGAAATCATCGAACCGCTTCGTATGCTGTTTAAGGACGAAGTAAGAAAAGCCGGACTGGAGTTAGGAATCCCGGAATATCTGGTTTACCGCCAGCCGTTTCCAGGACCGGGACTTGGTATCCGTATTATCGGAGAAGTAACGGCAGATAAGGTTCGTATCGTTCAGGATGCGGATTACATTTACCGTGAAGAAATCGCTAAGGCAGGAGTAGAAGGTCTTGGACAGTATTTCGCCGCCCTGACGAATATGCGCAGTGTCGGTGTTATGGGCGATGAGCGTACTTATGATTATGCCGTTGCACTCCGTGCCGTATGCACAGCCGATTTCATGACTGCCGACTGCGCCCAGATTCCATGGGACGTTTTAAGCACAGTTGCAAACAGAATTGTCAACGAAGTCAAAGGGGTAAACAGAGTGCTGTACGACTGCACAAGCAAACCGCCGGCTACGATTGAGTTTGAATAAATCGAGTTGCTTAAAAAAGCCAGTGTTTATGCGGGTT